>Ga0206927_1003_pt1 | contig 86816 bp, 81 predicted proteins | sample Alteio_BWOrgHeat_60_FD_153249 | JGI IMG/M metagenome (GOLD analysis project Ga0206927, IMG submission 153249) | Enriched cells from forest soil in Barre Woods Harvard Forest LTER site, Petersham, Massachusetts, United States -... | ecosystem: Environmental > Terrestrial > Soil > Temperate forest >... | reverse complement strand
CCGGTTGATGCCCTTCACCTCACCCACTATGCGGTTCGATATCAGGCTTAAAAAACTGTGCGGAAAATCGAAGAAATCAGCGGTCATGCCATCGGTGGAAGTTACCGCACGCAATGAACATATGTAATCGTAACTGCGCGAATCGCCCATGACGCCAACAGTTTTCACCGGCAACAGCGCCGCATAGGCCTGCCAGATTTTCCGGTAAAACCCGTGATTTTTTAATTCCTGCATATAAATATCATCGGCGGCGCGGAGGATTTCCAGCTTTGCCTTAGAGATTTCGCCCGGAATCCTGATGGCAAGGCCCGGCCCGGGGAAAGGGTGCCGGTAAACCATCTCCTCGCTCATGCCGAGTTCCAATCCCAGTTTCCTCACCTCATCTTTAAATAAATCGCGCACCGGCTCAATGAGTTTCATTTTCATCTTTGCCGGCAATCCGCCGACGTTGTGATGCGATTTGATCGTGGCCGAAGGCCCTCCATGTGCCGAGACCGATTCGATCACGTCCGGATAAAGCGTTCCTTGCGCCAAGAATTTCGCGGCGGAGAATTTCTTAGCCTCGCGCTCAAAAACCTCAATGAAAGTTGCGCCTATTATTTTGCGCTTTTTTTCCGGGTCGGCCACGCCCTTTAATTTTTTCAAGAATAAATCCGCCGCGTCGACGTAATCTATCGGCATGTGGAAATTTTCCTTGAACATTTTCCTTACCTTTTTGCCCTCGTTTAAGCGGAGCAGCCCGTGATCGACGAATATGCATTTCACCTGGTTTCCTATCGCCTTATGCAAGAGCAGCGCCACCACGGAAGAATCGACGCCACCCGATACTGCGCAGATTACTTTGGATTTTCCCACCTGCGCTCGGATTTTTTCTATGGATTCTTCCAGGAACGCCCGCATGTTCCAACTGCCGGAAATCCCGGCGATTTTATGGGTGAAATTTTTGAGCAATGCCCCACCTTCCGGCGTATGCGCCACTTCCGGATGAAATTGCAGACCGTATAATTTCCGGTTCTCGTCGGCGATGGCGGCGAACGGCGCACCTCCGGTTTTTGCCAATATTTTGAAGCCGTGCGGAATATCCGTCACTTTGTCACCGTGGCTCATCCACACTTCACGCGATTCGCCTTTTGTCCAAGCGCCGGAGAATAGTTTACTGTTTTCCGTGATGTCGATGAAAGCGCGGCCGAATTCGCGTTTTTTGCTGGGCGAGACCTTGCCGCCCAATAATTTGCACATTAATTGCTGGCCGTAGCAAATTCCCAGAATCGGAATGCCGAGATCGAATATTTCAGCGGAAATATCCGGCGAAAATTTTTCGGCAACCGAAGCCGGGCCGCCGGAAAGGATTATCGCACGCGGCGAAAAATCCCGGATTTCCCGGAACGATATGTTATAGGGCCTTATCTCGGAATACACACCGCTCTCACGCACACGCCGCGCAATCAGCTGCGTCACCTGCGACCCGAAATCCAATATCAGGATTTTTTCTTGCATATGGCCGCCGCTTAATACCTAATATCTCTTGACTATTGACAGTGTTATGAAATATTACCTGACAAATTATATAAAAAAGTAATAAAGGTTTGTTGGTTAAATGAAAAGTTTTTTCGCGCATCTGTTCTCTAAGATTTCCCCGGTTCTGGTTTTTGCCCTGGTGTTGAACGTAGCGGCGGCCTCCGATTCGCCTCCACCACCGGCGCCACCGCCCGTTGATTCCGCAGCGCCGAATCAAAACGTTCCTCCTGCTCCCCCACCAGGTGCAAATATGCCGGTTCCTCCGGCAATGCCGGGCAATGCGCCAATGCAGGTTGCCCCGCCTCCTCCACCTTCGGGCTCCGCTCCGGCCGGTATGATGGCACCGAATCCAGCGCCGGTTGCGCCATATAATCCTTCTTATAATCAGGCTCCATCGACAGGTGGCCCGGTTGGGTTGACCCAGTCCCAGGTGGTTGTACCGATCACCCCGGCGACGGTTACACCGCCGTCCGCAGTGGCGAAAGCTCAGAACCCGGTTAAGAAGAAAACCGCGAAAAAATCCGGTAAATCATCGGCGAAAACTAGGGCCGCCGCAAGAGGTTTCCCGGCCAGTATGCGCCGTGGCCATCACCCGGCAGAAGTAGGTGAAACGAAGAATTTCGGGGAAACTCAGCTGGCGTTGCATAATCTTTTCCCCAATGAAAATGTTGGCCTGGAGATGGTTAATAACGGCATTGCCGTCACCGGCTTAGTGAACGACCCAGAAACCGCGCACCGTATCGTTGAAGTGGTTGCTCAGTACGTGCCCAAGGGTGCGCACGTGGTTAACATGATGCAGATAAAAACCAATCAGCAGGTGATGCTGCGCGTCCGCATCGGCGAAATCAAGCGCACTGCTGCCAAGGGTTTCGGACTGCTTACGCTTAATGCGCTGGAGCACGACGGGCTATTCAAAACCCTGGCTGAGCCGAATCTGGTGGCAATTTCCGGCGAAACCGCTAATTTCCTTTCTGGCGGAGAATTCCCGGTCCCGGTTTCAAGCGACCAAGGCACTACTGTCCAATATAAGAACTACGGCATCGGTCTGCAGTTCACGCCCATCGTGCTGTCGCAAAACCGCATCCGGCTGACGGTAGAATCGGAAGTTTCCGATTTGAGCAGCAAGGGTGAGGTAAAAACCGAAGGGTTCAGCATCCCATCCCTGACTGAGCGCAAAGCCAGAACCACTGTTGAGCTTGCCCCCGGCGAAAGTTATATGATAGCCGGGCTCTTGAAGGATAATATGACGGTCAAGACCGGTAACATCAGCGGCCTCGGCGATATTCCGGTGCTAGGCGCCCTGTTCCGCGATTCCGATATCGACCGCAACGAAACCGAGCTGGTCATAGCGGTAACACCGTATCTGGTCGATCCAGTCAAGGCCAGGGACATCCGGCTGCCAAGCGATGATTATCACACTCCAAGCCAGATGGAGACTATATTGTTTGGAGCGCTGGGAAGCATGGATGACACTGACAAGGTTCAATTGCAGAACCCTAAGGCCGCGGTTCCCGGCGGTTTCGGATTTATGACGGAATAGAATAGAGATTAACAGGTTAGTAAGATGAAAAAAACGCTTCTTCTCGCATTGCTTCCGGCTTTAGCGCTCGCCGCCTGCGCTGACGTGCCCCCTGCCGCATACCAGACGCACGGCAATCCGGAAACGCTTCTCGACATTACGTCCGAGCGCATTTCGTTCCCGCTTAACCTGGATTCGGTCGGAGATTTGACCACATGGATAAACAAAGACCGGCCTCAGCGTGCCGAGCTTTCCTGCACTGTCAACGATCCGTCGTGTTATAACGCTATTGGCGTATTGAAACAATCCGGTATCCCGTATAAAGAAGTTCAGTCAAAAAACGGCAGCAACAGCTTGGCTCTGATTTACGAACGCGTGTTGGCCAGAGATTGCGATGCCCGGTATGTTGATAATCATTATAACGACCTGAACCTGAACCACCCGACGTTCGGCTGCGCCGTCGCAGTCAACAGCGTGCAGATGGTAACCGACCGAGGCGAGTTTTTAAGCCCCGCGTTACGCGACTTTACTGATGCCAGAAGGGCCGATGCGGCGTATCGGGCATCCATCAAGAATTAGTGGCTTAAATGCCTCCGGCCTTTAAGCCCGGCAAGCAAAAACCACCCTCAATACTTTGTAAACTTTGTTAACGGCGCAGTTCCTGGCTGGCTTTTAAGTGCGGGTATGCAGCAAAGGATGATTGGTTAATTTATTTTGCTTATAACAAGTTGATATAACGAATCGCAATTTGGTACAGAAAATTTATTCAATAAAAATTACTGTCGCTGATAAATGCGCCCTCCGCTTTTTTTAGAATTCATTCAATGGAGAATTAAAATGGCTACGAATCCACGTTTAAAACCTACTGGCAGTAACCGCCCCTCTTCCAAGCTTTCCGCTACGGAAGGGAGTGATTATAAAAAGAATTACAGCAACAATAATGAAAAATATATTAACGCCAGAATGGCGGAGTCCTCGGCTGTGGCTACAAACAACTGGGTGCTTGTTTCAGTGCTGGCCGCGGCAATACTCATCATAGTCGCAATCGTGGGCTATTCCTGGAACAGCAATATTGGCGGCAATACCTCTTACAATCCAGCTAATACTATAGGAACGTCCGGCAATCCCGTGGGTGCCAACCAGAATTCTGATGATAGTATTGTAAGCACAAGTTCCGGAAGCACTGCAGCCATCCCATCCGAGGCGAGTACAGCAGGCATACCTATAATAAATCCCGGCACAATCACCCCGGCAACGGCGTCAGCCAATCAGGGTGCTAACCCTGCCCAAGCTCCAGCCAGTGTAAGATAATCGGAAGATTTATTTGTTAGCAGTGTCTAACCCTGACGGGCTTTGAATCTTGGATTAGTCTTGTTTATAACATAGACGCGGCCCTTGCGGCGGACGACCCGGCAGTTTTTATCGCGCTTCTTGGCACTTTTCAATGAACTTATAACTTTCATATTTCCCTCTTAAAGAGGGCCGGAAACTAGTTAAACCCGACGGGTTTGTCAAGAAGAAATACTTGATTTATACACCATCTTGCTCAGTCCATGTTCGGTTTTGTTCCAGTAATGCGGGCGGCGGATAAGCTCGTATACGGAACGAAAGCTCGCCAGCGAATGCAGCAGCCAGTAGAGCGGGAATACCGGGCAATAATAAAGCATTTTCCACCAGCGGTTTTTTACCACAATGACGCTGGCAAAAACTGCCTGCAGTAAGGTCCCACCGATAAGGTTGCCTAGGGCGAAATATGAAAGCCGCCAGTCCAGCGGGGCCATACCGAAAATGAATATGGTCGCCATAACCAGCATTACGGGGATGGTAAGAAAAACCACCGAAGGTGCGCCAATGAAAAGCTGGAATCCTAAGAAACCCCTCCATCCGAGCGCGCGGTAAAGCCCTATGGGCCGACGCATATGGACAAGGTAGGTTTGCATATAACCTTTTATCCAGCGGGCGCGCTGGTTCATCCATCCTGCAAGACCAATCGGCGCTTCCTCCATAGTGATTGACGAGGTTATCTTGGTCTTGTAGCCGAATTCAGCGAGGCGGATTCCGAGATCGGCATCCTCGGTGACGTTGTAGGGATCCCAGGCATAAAGACGTCGCAGCACCTTGATGGGGAAATGGTTGCTGGTGCCGCCGAGCGGAATTGGGATTCCCACCGAATCTAAGCCCCCCAGCATGTAGTCAAACCAGGCGGCGTATTCGATGGAAAACATTTTTGTCAGGATGTTTTCGTCGCGGTTATAATAGTTGAGACGCGCCTGTACGCAGCCGATTTTCTCCCCGTATTCCTTGAAGAGCAACAGGGCTTTTTTAAGCTGGCCCTTCTCCGGCCGGTCTTCGGCGTCATAGATGGTGACATATTGGCCACGCGCGAATTTAAGTGCGTAATTCATCGCTTTCGGTTTGGTCTGCGGCAGGGAATAAGGCACGCGGACGATTTCGAATATACTTTCCGGCTTGAGGGATTTTATTGCTTCTATGGTTTCGCTGTCGCCGGATTCGACTATTAATTTCACATCAAGTTTGGATTTAGGGTAATCCATGCTTCTGATGTTTTCGACCAGCCCGGCGATGACTTTGGCGTTTTCCTTGAATAACGGGACCAGGAGGGTATAAATCGGCAGGTTTTTTCCATTGATACTGGAAATGTCCGGCTCCCGCATAAGGTAATTGTAGCGCGAATAGCCTTTCGCGAAAATCGCCGCCTTGAAAATCAGCGTCAGGAAATAGAACGCATTGACGCTGACGAAGAAAATCCTGGCCGCCCAGCTAAAGTAATACCCAGAAAGGCCAAGGAACGCGAGAATGGCCACGGCGCTAACCCACCCTGGCTTTAAGCTTAGCTTTTTCGCCGATTTCCGCTCATCCATCCGCCACAGCAAGTCGCGCGCATCCTCATCATCCTCTAGACCAAAGCCGCCCTGCACCGCCCAATATATATCGAATGGCGAGGTGACACAGAAAATATGGCGGTCGCCATATTTCTTGAATGCCCATTCGGTAACGGCATGGTTCATTTCGGAAGTGGCGAGATAAGTTATGTTTCCCACTTTTTTCCAGGGCACAACACTTAAATCCACGTAGTTCTGGCGTTCCCCGGCCTCAAACAGCGATAAATCCGGGGGGATTCAAATTCAAATCGGCGAAATCCGCACCGTATTGCTCGGCTATGGTCTGATGTAATTTATATGAATTAACGCTGCCCTGGCCGATAAGCACGCGACCGAGCTTTTCTCCGGAAACCTGCTGCGCCACCAGCGCGTGCCACAGATCATGCTCGCTTATCAGGTTCCTATCGAGCAACAACTTGCCCAGAGGTATATTCTTTTTCTGCAAAACGCTCAAAATCTATACCCTACGCTGGAATATTAGGCGCCGTCACCAAGGGTTATAGCGGTTTGGAACGAATATTGCAACCGGGTTGATTTTGGGGGATGGGAAACGGAACCTAAGAGGTTTTTTTAATGAAACTTCCTTTCCAAGCTCTCTATTGCACTTAGCAGCAGTTCCTCGGAAGCCTCACGGCTTAAATTCTCCATTATCAGCGATTTTGCGGCGCTGACCGTTATGTCAACTGCGTTATCTTTGATCGAGCGCAGTGCCTCAGCTTCGGCCTGGGCGATTTTCTGGGTTGCCAATTCCGTGCGCTTGGTGATGGCGTACTCCAGGGATTTTTTTGCTTCATCAATGATTTCCTTAGCTTCCAACCTGGCGTTTTCGATGATTTCCGCCGCCTCTTTTTCCGCATTCGCGTTTTTCTCGCGATAGGCTTTGAGAATTGCCTCCGCTTCATGCTTTAATTTCAGGACATCTTCTAACTCGGAGCGGATTCGGGCGATTTTGCTGTCCAGCGCTTTCGCGATGAATCCCGCGACCGGTTTATAAACCGCCAGAACGAAACACACAAACGAAACGGCAACCCAGAAATGCTCATCAAACATTTTTAATATTTCCCTCCTGTGCCGTTATCGCGCCTTTGATTTGTTTTTCGCCCAATTTTAGATTGGCGATTTTCTCTAATATCAGCGAGGTGATTTCCACCTGGTATGCCTGCATTTCCAAAATCGCTTTTTCTTGGGTTTTTGCGATTTTTTCCTTGGCTATGCCCAAATTTTCCGCCAAAGTTTTATCGATTTCGGCGTTTCTGAGGGCCGCTTCGCTTGTGGTAGACTTTTCTACTTCTGCGATGATTTTTCCCGCCGCGCCATGCGCCTTTTCCAAATCGGATTTATATTGGCGTTCCAGCCCTTCCGCCTCTTTGCGCAGCATTTCGGCCCTTGCCAGCTCCGCTGATATTTTCCCCTGCCGCGATTCGATAATTTTGCCGATATGCGGTAAGGTGAACCGCGACATCACGAAATATAGTCCGGCGAAAGTTATCGCCAGCCAGAAAAGCTCGGACGGAAACCAGTGAAAATTTAGTTGGGGCACTTCTTAGACGACGAATATCAGTAAAAGCGCAATCAGCAATGCGAACAGGCCCATAGCTTCGGCAAGGCCGGCCCCGATATAGATGTATTTCGCTAATTTCCCTTCGGCCGCTGGGTTGCGGGCGATCCCGTTAAGCATCGCGGCGAAGATGTTGCCGACGCCGATGGCGGCACCGAGCATCCCCAGGGTGGTTAACCCCGCGCCGATATATTTTACTGCGATATATTCCATTTTTTATCTCCAAGTTTTATTAGGGCGAATTTTTTTGGGATAATAATTGGTGTTTCATGGAATGCAACTATTAATACAAATTCCCCTTCCCCGGGAATTGCCGCGATTTGACGGCACGGGCATAAGATGCGGCGGCTTTTTCGATTCCCTCTACCAAATCACCAAATTTCTTCACGAACTTCGGCGTTATCGGAGAAAGCCCCAGCATGTCGTCAACCACTAATACCTGTCCGTCACATTTAGTTGACGCGCCTATGCCGATGGTGGGGATTTTTAAGGCTTTAGTTATTTCCCGCGCCGCTTTTTCTGCCACCGCCTCAATGACGATAGAAAAGGCACCAGCCTGTTGCAATGCCAATGCGTCCATTTTTAATTTCTTCCGCTCTTCTTCTGTCCGTCCCTGGAATTTATAACCGCCGGTACTATTGACACTTTGCGGCAGAAGCCCGATATGTCCCATCACCGGTATTCCACGCTCTACCAGATGCCGCACCGTCTCCCGCATTTCCAGGCCACCCTCAAATTTCACCGCCTGGCAACCGGTCTCTCGCATTATCCTCGCCGCACTCTCAAACGCCGTTTTCCTGGACGGCTGATATGACCCGAACGGCATATCAACCACCACCAATGCATTTGCGCTGGCTCTAACTACCGCGCGGCCATGATTTATCATCATATCAAGTGTAACCGGGAGGGTCGATTCCATCCCATAAACCACCATACCCAAGGAATCGCCGACCAATAATATGTCGACGTATTTATCCAGGATTTTGGCCATCGGCGCCGTGTAACAGGTAAGCACGATCAGCGGCTCCTTATTCTTTTGAGCCTTTATTTCGGGAACAGTTTTACGCGGCATGCTGCCCTCCCCTGCCTTCTTTGGGTATGGAGATAGTGACGACAGTGCCTTGATTAACCTGGCTTTCGATTTTAAATCTTCCGCCCATCAATTCGATCAATTTCTTGGAAAGCGGTAGGCCTAAGCCAGTGCCCTCATATTTCCGGTTATATTCGTTTTCGAGCTGGCCGAAGGTGGACATCACCTTTGATATATCTTTGGGTGCAATGCCGATACCTGTATCTTTCACCTCAATTATCAGTGTATCACTTTGAACGTTATACCAGCTATAGAGCGTCACCTTACCGCCGGCGGGCGTGAATTTCACTGAATTTGAAAGCAGGTTCAGGATAATCTGCTTTAAGCGCTTAGGGTCGGTGCGGACAACAAAATGATCCTCCGGAACGTTGTCAATCAAGGCTACACCCGATTCCTCGGCGCGCGGGGAAACCAGCCGCAGTGAGGATTTCATGATCTTGGTCACATCCACCTCCACCAGATCGATTTCCAGCTTTCCGGCTTCGGCCTTGGAATAATCAAGAATATCGTTGATGAGGCTGAGCAGATGCACGCCGGAGGCATAAATATCGCTGGTATATTCTTTATATTGCTGGTTGCCCAGCGGTCCCATCACTTCATCCTTGATGATTTCGGAAAAGCCGATTATGGCATTTAACGGCGTGCGCAGCTCATGGCTGATATTGGCTAGGAATTTGGATTTCTCCTGGCTTTCTGCCTCAGCACGGATTTTCGCTTCGGCAAGTTCGAGGTTTGCCTCATGCTGGGTGGTGATGATTTTCTCAGCACGGTTAATGCTTAAGAACAACGCCGCATAAAGCACCACGAAAACAGCGAGGATTATTCCTGTGCCATATACCTGTAATTTTAGTGGATCACGCCATGAGGGGCTTACGTCATAAACCAGTTCAGCCAGCAGTTGCGGTTTCATCGCGCCGCCTATATAGACCGGGACGAAACTGCGCACGAATATGTCACCACCGCCTGTATCCCAGGCATCGCCGATGATCGCGCTTACAACTCTACCGTTGCCAGATACAGCGAAATCGTCCAGCCATTTCCGGCTATCTTCCGGTGGAAAACGCTCCTTTGCCCTTTCCGCGATTTTGCGTCCATCGGGCAAGAATAACGCCGCCCGCGCGAGCGGCAGGCTTTCGGCATATTTAGAAAACTCCCGGGTGAACACCGCGAAATCCGGGCTGGCAGCAAAAAGTTCCGGGTGGGCGAGATCGAGCGGATTGCCCGGGCCGAAATATTTTCCTGCCAACGCATTACTAAATCCCTTACCGAACGAAATATTACTCTGTTCGGCAAGGCCCATTATAACATTGCCGGTAAGAACCGAGCGCGAATAAACCACTGCTCCCAGGGTGATTGCCACCAGCAGAACGAAACTCACTATCGCAAAGTATTTCAGATAGGAAAACATTTATGATTAGGTGATTGATAATTTAGATGGTCAAAAAGGATAATAACGCGAATCAGCGAATTATCCAATCATCTAATTATTCGGGTTTCTAACCTTTACAGTTTTATCAAGTTTGTGCAAAAATAGATCCCGTTGTACCCCTCGAAGTATGTATTGACGGATATAGGCAGCCGCATGACATCCATATTGATTCTTTATGCAGTTGAAGTGCAGGCATATATGAACTGAGGGAACCGATAATCATGGCCTGCGAAGAAAAAACACGCCTCACTACTGCATACCAAGATGCGACCGAAAAGTTTTCTACTTCCGTTACCGAGCTTGAGCAGAGCATAGGTCGCGTATCCAAAGAGGAATACGAACGATTGCAGCGGGCATCAGACGAATGGCGCGTCCACTCTGAGGAACGCCGTCTAGCCTTAGAGCAGCATATTGCTGCCCATAAGTGTTAATTTTCAAACTGACCCACTACCGAAAATAGGGTAGCCGCGATTAATTTTTCCGCACCCCCAGCAAATGACATACCGAATAGGTCAAGTCGGCGCGGTTCAGGGTATAGAAATGGAATTCATTTATCCCGGCTTCCGACAGAATTCGGCATTGCTCGGCGGCAATGATGGCAGCCACCATATTATGCGTCTCCGGGTCGTCATCAAGTCCGCCCAGTAATTCCTCCACCCATTTCGGAATACTCGCCCCACAGGCAGCGGAAAATTTCACCAATTGCTTGAAATGGGAAATAGGGATAATTCCCGGCACTATAGGTACTTTTATGCCCTTTTTCCTGGCCATGTCCAAAAACTCGAGGAAAATCTCCGGATCGAAGAAATACTGGGTGATAGCCCGAGTTGCGCCATTATCTATCTTGCGCTTTAAATTATCCAGATCGGCCTCCGGGCTCAGCGCCTCCGGGTGTGTCTCCGGATAAGCGGCCACCGAAATCTCAAAACCGCCGATTTTTTTGAGTCCCGAAACCAAATCGCTAGCATAATCATACCCGCCGGGATAGGGCTGATATTTTGCCGTTCCCGCTGGCGAATCACCACGCAGCGCCACGATATGACGCACCCCGGCATCCCAATATTCTTTTGCGACAGCATCAATCTCTGCCCTGGTTGCCCCAATACAGGTTAAATGCGCCGCTGGTTTTAATGCGGTTTCCTTTAATATACGAACGACGGTTTTATGGGTACGCTCGCGCGTTGAACCGCCTGCACCATAGGTGACCGAAACGAACCGCGGCCGCAACACTTCCAGCTTTTTCACCGAGCGCCAGAGCTTTTCCTCCATCTCTGGCGTTTTTGGGGGAAAAAACTCGAACGATACCAGCGGCCTACTAGCCAAGAAAGAATTCTTCAGCCGCAACAAATACTCGCTGTTTATTTTACCAGATTTCACACCTGCCGGCATTTATAACCTCTTAGGCACTGTTAACACATTATTTGAGTATTGCGTTGTAGCAAAAAAGCTTTTTCCTCTAGGAGTAAGGCGCAGCGCGATGTGGAACCATCGGGCAAGCCTTGCGACGCCGCGGCAAAGCTTTTTTGCACAACCCGAAGGGGAAAGATGCTTTTTTATGGAAAAAAGAAGAAAATTCTCCACCGTATTGCCGATACGCTGTTCAAATTTTCTTCTTTTTTCCATAAAAAATCCTTCTTTCGCAATCACTTAAATAATGTGCTAACAGTGCCTAACCCTCTGAAATTTATAAAAACACATCTTGCACTTTTATGATAATTTTCCTGGTATTGCTTAGTTAATTAAGTTGTTGTTAAGGATGTTCTAGTATAATAGGCTTGGGTATAAAATATTTTCGATGATAATCAAATGAACAAATTTCTCTCCGGCCTTTTTTTTCTGGTGGCATTCATTATAGCGGCTTTCGCACCTTTGTCATCATACGCGGCACATGCGCCGGCTCCAGTGCCAGAAACCAATTATTACGCTCAAGGCCAGGATATGGCAGATTACCTGGAGCCAATAAACCGCGGCATATTCGAATTCAACCGTTTTGCCGACCGGATATTGCTGCATCCAATAGCTAGCGCCTATAAGGATATAGTGCCGGAGCAGGGCCGAGCCGCGACCGGGCGTTTCTTAAGAAACCTCGCATCGCCGATTGTGCTTGCCAACTCTTTGCTGCAAGGCGATATGGAAAATTCATTCGCCACCTTCTGGCGGTTCTGCATAAATTCAACGCTGGGCTTGGGCGGGTTTTTCGATGTCGGCAGCCAAGTCGGAATGCATTCCAAGAAAGAGGATTTCGGGCTGACCCTAGGCCATTACGGCCTAGATCACGGCACCTACCTAGTACTGCCGATACTAGGACCATCCTCCCTGCGCGACGGCACGGGAATGGTGGTCGATTTGTTCTTCGATCCACTGAATTATCTGCCAAGCGATTACGATTATGTTCCTTACGTCCTTGATTCGGGCCGGATAGTGAGCGGGCGCGCGGCAGCACTCGACTTCACCGATACGGTGGATAAAGTCTCGCTCGACCCTTACGCCACATATCGCAGCGGCTACGCGCAGCGGCGGTATGATATGCTGAAAGGTGATGGCAACGGGGTGAAATCCAATGATCTGTCGGCGTTCAAATAAACGTTAAATAACCTCTTTATTTTTAATTCCGTACCCGTTATATATTCTTCCAGAATATATGAACATCCTGTCTAAATCAAAATTCCTGCCGCTGGCGGCATTTGCGACGGTTGCGATTTTCCTCTCCTTTCCTGCTTTCGCCCAAACTGACAGCGCAAAAAAATACGTCCAGGATGTTGGCAACCAGGTGCTTGTCATCATCAGCAACAAATCGCAGTCCGACGACGCCAAGGAAAAGAAACTCATCGGCATTTTTAACCAGACGGTTGATACTGAATGGATGAGCCGGTTCGTGCTCGGCCATTATTACCGCCAGGCTACGCCCGCCCAATTGAAGAAATACAAAGATCTCTACCGGCAATACGTCCTCGAAAGCTATGTGCCAAAATTCCGCCAATATACCGGGGAGAAATTCCAGATAACCGCCGCTAGGGCGGAAGGTGATTCCGAATATGTGGTGCAGACCGAAATTTTACGGCCGAACCAGGAATCGGTGCGGGTGGATTACCGGCTCGCCGGGAAAGGCGGGGCGCTTAAAATAGTGGATATAATCGTCGAGGGCGTGAGCCTGATCAACACCCAGCGCTCGGAATTCGGCTCGGTGATTTCACGGGAAGGCTTCGATAGCCTCATCACCAAGCTAGATGGCATGGTGAAGGACTATAATTCCGCACACGGTTAGGTACCATTAAATCCTCCCGCCGCAAGGGCGGAGATGGTTTATTAAAAATTTTAGCAACCTGCAAATTTACTTGTTTTGTCGTGCTGAATTATAGCAGAAAGTATTCTGCTGCCACTACTTTCCCTTATCCTTCCAATAACCGACGACCGGATTCCACTGGCTCATCAGTTCCATGCTCTTGGTGATCATCTCCATATTCTGCTTGCGGAGTTCCTCTAGCCGTTGCAGCGGGAAAAGCCCATCCAGGTTGGTTTTTACGAATTCTTGCATTTTTTCCTGGTTGCGGGTGAATGCTTCCATGCTGGCCTCCAGGTAGCCGGGCAGAACGGAGGTTAGGTTATCGCCGTAAAACCCGATCAGCTTTTTTAGGAAGTTGACCGGCAGGATGTTTGCGTCACCTTTAGACTCCTGCTCGAATATTATCTGCACCAATATCGAGCGCGTGATATCCTCTTTGGTTTTTGCGTCAACCACAGTGAATTCCTCACCGTTTTTCACCATCGTCGCCAGATCCTCAAGCGTGATGTATTTGCTCTTGTCGGTGCGGTAAAGCCGCCGGTTGGGGTATTTCTTTACGGTTATCGATGCTTTTTCCATCTCTTTTGTCATACTCCTGTAACAGATTGGCGGTCAATAGTCATCCGTTTGTTGTACGGGCCAGTAACTCTTGGCTGGATTATTGTTGCAATATTCTCACCAAACTTCCTGGAATTTGCGCTCAAGATTTTTTGTAAATATCCTCAGCATTATTTTTCCCTGATCCGCTTTCATCATATCCTTCAAGCAATTTATAAAACAGCCTTTCCTCACCGTGTTTCAGGCTTGGCACTTCATAGGTGGTATAATGTTTCCAGAAGTCCGCATTATGCTGATCGGGCTTGCGGTCAATCCGGCATTGAAACCCTAAGGATAGTTCTTCCAGCGGCAATCCGTAATAGACAATATGCCAAAGGCTGTCTTTGCGGGCCTTGATCAATAAATGATGCATGCCGGCAAGGTCGCCAATCTCATTGAATTGATCCACCAACGTTTTGCTTGCACTCACTTCATATGCGACTGGATTGGTAAAAAAATCTATTTTCAGTCCATCATCCAACGGAATATAATCATCATCTGTCAGTGCTAGGTATAATATCAATTTATCCCGAAATTCTGATTGGCAAAAATAATCCGCCACTTTATGAATATCAAATTTCTTAAGCAATTCTTTCTGAGCACCCACATATTTATCAATGTAATCCTCATCGGTAATATAAAGCGGCGGTTTATCGACTGTAGAGAGTCGTATTTCAGCATCCTGATACTCAACACAGTCATTTTCTATGGGATTCACTGCTGTCACGTCCGGGAAGCGTGCCTTAATTTTTTCTAAAACCTGCTGCGGGGTATTTTTGATATTATGCTGCTGGATCATGCTGTCACGCGGTGCTTTTTCATCAAAATAGCCGGCGTATGGCAAGTAAATCCTCGGTCGGGTGACGTCTATGTATTTCATGACCTCAATCAGTGCATTGCCCCGGTTTTTGGCGACGATCTTGTCACGTTCGGATAATGGCCCTAGCACTTCAAAACATAAAGGCCAGCCGGATGCCCCGCTGGCAAAATTAGTTAACAGAAAGGTGATATCCCTGGGCAATATATAGTGATTGGCGCCTATACAATCCACGGTAAAGACTGCGCTGGCATCGCCCTTCACCACGAACAGGGCGCTATCATCCCTGTGATCCCCTGTTGGCAGGATACTGATTAGCATATCGCTGTCACCCACCCGGTAAAGCCGCAAAAGTTCCAATTCAATAATATTGGAAAAACCCATATGGCGCAGGGGATTTGCCACTGAATTCGTTTTAAACTTGGGCACAATTATAGACTTATCGCGCGCCACATGTTTTAGGGTTTCAGCATGCATGTGGTCGGGGTGATTATGGGAAATATAAAGAAAATTCGCACATTCCAACAAATCCAATGCATCCTGCTTGGGTGGATATTTTAGCCACCAGCCACTGGCAAGACATTCACCGAAGAACCATGGGTCAGTTACAAAATTTATATCATCCATCGTTAAAGATACAGAAGCGTGAGTAATAAATCTGAGCTTTACTGAGGTTTTTCTGGTGTTTTTGGCAGACAGTTCCTGAGGGACACGTAAATTTAATTGATTAATCTGGTAGGTAAGTAAATCATCTTTGATTGAAAACGGTATCGGCTTTTTAACAATATGCTCAAATTTCTGATTGGGGATTTTCGAATATGACAAGGTTTTAAAATCAAATTCCCAATTGTGCATCGGGCAGATGGCCTTGGTAGGATCATCATGGCACAGCCGGAGCTGGCCTTTGGCATGATCGCAAACCCTGGTTACCACCCAGGGAACATTGCCGTTCTCATCTTTCTTAAAAAATACGTGCGGCGTGCTATTGATACCGGAGGAATATTTCTTCAATGAGACTCTATGGCTTTCGCTATGAGACACATAAATTTCCAGGGGCTGTAGCGGAGTAAACTTCACTAGGTTCTGTTCCTATAGTCCTTATGAAATTCTGTTGTAGAAAAAATAGCCAGATAAAAGGAGAAAGGCGAAGAGCGATGTGGATCATCGGTCAAGCCTTTCGACGCAGTGGCTGGCTATTTTCGCACAACCCTACGGGCCATGTCAATTTTTCCATCCGCGGCGTCGAAGCCCTGAACCGATGGAGCCGCATCGCTTTGCGGGCTTCTCCTAGCGGCATGGAAAAATTGACTAATGGCAGAATTCATAATGACTATAGGAACAGAACCAGGCTTGATTTCTCATTATCTTAAGTTTAACCTACACTATCAAATGAATTGTGTCATCTGTAACAGCCCAACAAAACCTTTTTTAAGCAAAAATTTTATCCAGTTTGATCTGGGAAAGATTGATTATGTAAAATGCGTGAATTGTGGTTTCGTTATATCCAAAACCCACTATGAGATGACAGATGCAGAATGGGAAAACCTCAATCAAAAATGGGTCTCACTATACCAGGGCAGTGATTTTAATCCGGAGGATCCGCGTTGGATGGAACGCCTCAATAATCAGGCAAATATAATTGGTGATATTGCAGAACTTGGATTGTTACCGGCTGGTGACTGGCTTGATTACGGAGCCGGTGACGGTAAACTTGCCGATGCATTAAAACAGAGATTTAATCTCGATTTTAATAAATATGAGCATAGCAGCAACCGGAAGGATTATCTTTCAGATGAGGGATTAAGACCAGGCCGATTTTCTTTTCTCCTCAATACTTCAGTTATGGAGCATTTGCGCTCCCGCGCCGCGCTCGACGGGCTGTTTGACCTGATGAGCAAAAACGGCGTGATGGGCATCCACACTTTAGTGATGGAGAATATCCCGCATGATACTGAATGGTTCTATTTACTGTCTGTTCATTGTTCTTTTTATACCAATATGGCCATGCAGATTCTATTCGAGCAAAAAGGATACACCTGCTCAATATATAACGTTGCCTCGCGTTTGTGGTTTTGGTTCAAACAGCCGGCGGAGGCTATCAAGCCTGCAATAGAACAAGCCAACAAAAGAAATAAAGGCGAATTTTATCATTATATTTTCAAGGAAGGTTTTGTCGATTACTGGAAATAGCCCTTTTCGATAAACCACAAATCCGAGGAATAAAAATCCATAATATCATTTATGAATAATTAATTCAGGAGAATTTTATGTTGCAAGGCGGATTTTTAACCAGGGAAGAGCTGAATAAAATCGGCTTCAAAAAGATTGGCCGTGACGTAAAGTTAAGCCGCCTTGCCAGCATTTATGGTGCTGAAAACATAACTCTGGGAGATTTTTGCCGCATCGATGATTTTAATGTGATTTCGGCCTCTGGCCTGGTTTATATCGGCGATTATGTGCATGTGGCAAATCACGGTTCGATCACCGCCAAGGCCGAATTAGTATTAGAAGAATTCTCGGGCGTTTCGTCGGGCGTCAGGATTTATACCGCATCGGATGATTTTTCCGGTAAGGCGATGGCGCACCCGACGATTCCTGAAAAATATACGAATGTGACCAAAGCTCCGGTTAAAATATCGCGCCACGCCATAATCGGCGCCAATAGTGTTGTGTTGCCTGGTGTGACGCTGGAAGAGGGCGTTGCTGTCGGGGCTTGTTCGCTGGTAACAGAATCCCTGGCCAAATGGGGAATTTATGGCGGAGTACCGGCAAAGTTCATCAAGCCGCGCAGCAAGGACTTATTAAAGCTGGAAAAAGAATTTATGAAATCTAAATGTTAAATCAGGCGATTTAGCACTTTAAACTCTTTCCTCATTTGGAAATGTCTTTTCATAAATATCGATGAAAAAATTCGTCACTTCGTCTGTGGCAGGATCGTCATCAAAAAGCAGGTGGGATTTTGCTTTTATTTTTTCCGAAATCTCCTCCCGGAATTTTTTGTCAGTAGCAATGCGAACCGCAATTTCGGCGAAATCGTAGTGATCCCTGGCAACGACATCCATTATCCCCATCATCTGGTAAAGAGCGTAGGAAGCGCGGCCGCGCATGAATTCTCCGGGCCAAGTAACTATTGGCATGCCGTCCGCGAAAATCTTATAGGCTGTGGTGCCCATCGAGAAATGGAAAGCATCCAGTATAGCGTCCATATGGCGTAGTGACATTATTAAATTATCGCCTTTGGCGAAAGGAACGATAATCACTCGATCCCTAAGATGCGCCGGAACAGTTTTATCAAATCTTTTTTCCAACAGTTCCTTCCACTTGTGCCTGTTCTCGCTATCGAACAGGATTATCTTGGCCTTTTCATCATGATCCAGGATTTTAATGAATATCGGGTCCATGTCCGGATGGATGCGGAACAGGAAAACTGGGCAGGCGTACAGCCTGCCTTCCGGCAAGTTTAATTCCTTCCGGCTTTTATTGCCCTCCGGCACCTTCGGCATTTTAAATGCGAAAGGGAATCGGTTAAACGGTACCATTTTTTCGACATAATGCTCATGGCCGTTTTCCGGCTCGATTAATTTGCTGGATAGGGTGTAATCCAAAGTATCGAGTCCGGAAGTTATAGGGTGACCGCCGGCCATCACGCATTGGATCGGCGCAAATCGCATACTTGCCAGAAGATATGGAAATAAATCTAGCCCTACTTCAAGATGCAGGATGATATCGAATTCCTCATCTGCTATGGCTTTGATGGCTTTGTCGAGAATTGTCGGCACGTTTAGCACCTTTATGCGTTTCTCAAATGCCTTTCTTTCCTCATCCTGCCGGGTGGAGATGATTACGGGAACGACCTCGAATCTTGGATTCTCAGCCAAACCGTAGATCAATGGCCTATAAAACGTGCCGATTGCATGATCGAAAAGGTATTTTGATATTATTCCGATCTTGATCTTGCCATCTTTACGCCTTTTAGGTTTTTTTGAGTGCGGCGCCACGTAATTCAATACGGGCATGGCCTGGCGGAAGAACTCCCTGAGTTTTATCATGAATTCCTTATTGTCGCGTCCGTGATAACCTTGGTAGAATGGCAATATTATATAATTAGTGTTGTCTAGTTTTACCCCGCACCTAGTCATTTCATCGATCCTTAAGGAAAATTCGGCACGCAGCTTATCGATTTGCTCATTCGATTCCAGTATATGCGGCATTATGCAAGCCCGCTGCACTCTGAGGCCGCAATGGTTTGGAAAACTTTTTATTGCCTCGTCATAGATTTTTACTGCATTTTCATAATCACCCTGGAAGAAATAGGTTTCGGCAAGGCCTGCCCAGATCGAGATTTGCCGGGGATCCATCTGCAGCGCCCTTTTACCGAATATGATGGCGTTTTCGAAATCAAGCTTGAACCTGTATGCGCACGAAAGGTTATGCCATGTGAGCGCATTGCCCGGCATCAGTTGCGCTGCTTTATCCAAGTACTCTAGCGCTTCCTCCAACCTCCAGTCGTTGATCCGCAAGATCCCCAGATTCATAAGACTCTCGGCGAAATTCGGGGCAATCTGCAAAACCTGCTTATAACATATTTCCGCGTTTTTATGGTCACCCTCTTCCACGTAGGTAAGGCCGAGATTATTAATGAAATGTGGGTTACGCGGAATAAGCGCCATGGCTTTTTTCGAAGCTTTAGTAGCTTCCTCGAATTTGCGCTGGCCGCGTAAAATAGTTGCCAGCGTATTATAGAAGTTCGGGTCGGACTCACGGTATTTCAGCGCTTCCTCAAGTAGTTTCTCCGCTTCTTTTAATTGCCCCAACTGCAGGGCTATAGCTGCCTTCAAGTGAAGAGCATCGGGGTTATTGGGATCACTTCTTAAAAGCGAGCCAGTGATTATTTCCGCCTGGGCAAGATTCCCGGCATAAAAATTTCTTATCGCTTCCTGCAGCATATTAAAAATAACTGCTAAGCAATTTACCCGAAAGAATCCAGCTTTTTCAGAAGCTGGTACACCATAACGCCATATAATCCACTATTCTCGGCGCTATGCTTTTCGGCACTGGCTCTTCGCTGTTAGCTATTTTACCTATCAGAAATAGTTCAGGAAATATTAATCTATAGTGTTGTCTGCCGCCCGCGATGTTTCTGGCGGCAGGACCATATGGCCTTTGAAACTGTATCAGATCTTAACAAACATGAACTTGAAGCGCTCGGCCAACTGATTGCCAGCCAGCATTAGACGCCACCCCCTTTTGCCGCATGGTATTTTTTGCGGATTTGATCGATATCAACCGAAGGTGGCGGCGATTTCATATTCAGCCCTTCCATATATTCCACTACGATCTGCGATACCGCCAAATTGCGAAACCATTTATGATTAGCCGGGATAACAAACCATGGAGCATATTTAGTACTGCATTTTGAAAGCATATCATCAAACGCTGCCATATAATCATTCCATCGTTTTCGTTCGATGTAGTCGTTCTCGCTGATCTTCCAATGTTTCGACGGGTCATCCAGCCTTTCTTTGAAACGCTTAAGCTGTTCATCCTCGCTGATATGCAGGAAGAATTTGATGATGTGGGTATTATTCTCGGATAGGTATTTTTCCATGGCATTAATCTGGTCATAGTGTTTCATCCATACGGACTTGGGGACTAGATTATGAATCCGCACGACCAGTACATCCTCATAATGTGAACGGTTGAAAACCGTCACTTCGCCTTTTGCCGGAACATCGCGGTGAGCGCGCCAGAGAAAATCGTGATCAAGTTCCAGGCTGTTTGGCTGTTTGAAAGAAGCCACTTTGCAACCTTGCGGATTCATGGCACCCAGTACATGCCGTATGCTACCGTCTTTGCCACCCGTATCTATCGCCTGCAAACAGATAAGTAGCGATTGCTTATGTTCCGCATATAAAAGCTCCTGTAGTTCGCGCAGCCGCAAGTCATTGCGTTCAACGATTTTTAGGGCGTCCTTTTTGCTCGCATGCTTGTCTTTGAAATCAGGATCAATATAGGAAAGTTTTACTTTCGAGCCGGGTTTGATAAGAAAACGCTTGGAGTAATTCATAGTGTTTCGCCGCCACTGTGGCTAGGTTATTGGAGATATCGAAATACAACGAGAAAAGTGGTGGTGTAGGGAGTCTATAGCGAACGGCTCAAAGAATAGCAATAATTATGGCCTCTATTTCCCGGTGGTGACGATTATCTTGCCCACCATGATGGTCGGGTTAGGCTCGTTTATTCTACAGTGAATTTATAATCGCCTTGAGTTTTGTTTTTGCAATCTAGCCAGAGTATGTTCCAGCTGACTTTATATTTGCCTGGCATAAGAGGATGATTCATTTTCAGAGAAATCACAGTATCATCCTCGCTGCTCACCGGCTTGCCGATCTTCACTACATTTCCAGTGTCATCGGTGATTTTTACATCGCTGGAGCCGGGAACGACAGCTTGAGTGAATTTCAGTGTAACATGATCCGTCGATTTAACTGTGCTGCCGACTTTCGGATCGGCCTTATCCAATACACCACAAGCCAGTGCTGGCGATGCTATAAGCAAGATGAAACATAATACGATAGCGCCTTTTACCATAAAGGCCTCCCTATAGAATTTGGAAAAATATTGTCGAGATAAAAGTGCGCCTGCGCCAAGTAGCCAACGCCGCTGCCGGAATCATGGTTAAGCGGGATTTGCGCTTCCAGAGCAAACTGCATCTGATCACCCATGAAAATGATGCCGGGATTGATCGTGCCGGTGGTCTGGCCGGACTGGTCGCCATCGGTCGGCGTTTCAAAAACGAATTCCACAATGGGAATAGCGGTGCTGAATGGTTGCGGTATTCCTAAATCCTTCACATGCTGCTGCAAGTAAGGCAGGCTGTATTGCACGGTAAATCCCCATTCCACCGATTGCGGGTTGCGGGTTTTGTTGCCGGTATCGGGATCGGTGGAGAAATTCTGTGTCGGCACAGCATAGCCGAGCGTTCCGGTAAGAGCGAAGGGTTTTAGCAGGTCGGCGGAATCCGGCAGGTCACCCAGGCCTTTGCCGAAGAACAGCGCAGGTGTGAAAGTGCTGAAACTATCCGCGCCGACGCGCTTTGCGCCGGTGTGGCCGATGTCCCAATCCAGCCCGGTGGAGAGCATGATTTCATGTTCAACATTAGTATAAAATACATACTTCGCCGCGACATAAAAATTATCCCAGCCCGATACGCCGCCGTTGTTTAGCCATGCGCCGCCAATTAACACACCAAAATTCTCGGTGATGGTTTTGTCATATTCACCTGATGTGCCGGTCTGCCATGAGGCTGGGGCGCCGCCATCGCCAGCCTGTTTGAAGCGGCTTATTTGCGTGTTCAATTCATCCGATATGCCTGGATCGTCGATGGCCAGCGTTGCCGGGAATATCCTGTCGCCGACAATAGCGTGGGCGTAGGCGGCACTTGCACTGAAACAGATGGTGATGGAAAGCAGAATGTATAGGTATCTATACACATCATGCCTCACCCCGGAGGTAGCATAGAATTCGTCCGAGAAAGCTCGGGGCCATGCGCAACAGAATATCGTCGCGTTCGATAAAATGATGCTTCAGGGCCGCACCGGCATGCAAGGCAACAACGGCGATGATAACCCAGGCTAACCACCAGTGGATATTTTCAAAAATTTCACGGATTTCTTTTTTACCCGGTAGATCGTGCAGGAAAGGAAGGTTTGGAATGGGGAATAGTCCGAAGAACAGGGCATTGTGTGCCATGGTGGAAATTATCCCCCAGCCGACCAGCGGCATGACAAGCATCAGAACGTATAAAATCACATGCGACAATCTAGCGGCTACCTGCTCCCACACCGGCATAAAAGCGGGCAGTGGCGGTGGTGGATTTAGGAACCGCCATGTCAATCGAAGCAAGCCGAGAGTAAGAACAATCATGCCAACAGATTCATGCACTTGCATTGCGACGGATTTTTCATGACCGCCCAGAATGTTGTCAGCCGTCATAGCCCAGCCCAGCAGCAGCATGCAGAGGATCAAAGTCGCCATAAGCCAATGAAATATTTTGGCGACGGCGTTATAGTTAGCGGAATGGGTGTGCCTAGACATCGTAAGACTATTTTGCCGCGCTATTTGGCAGCTGTAACGATAACCGTGCCCGTCATCTTCGTATGTAGCCTGCATAAATACTTATACGTTCCAGGGGTCGTGAAGGTGTAAGAATACGTCTCGTCGGTATCAAGTGCGGGGGAGCGGAATCCTTTTTTGCCGTCATCGACATCGACAGTGTGTGGTATTTCGTCGCGGTTAATCCAGGTAACTTTCGTACCCGCCGCTACGGTCACTTGTTCCGGTATATATTTGTACTCCTTGATCTCGATTGTTTGGTCAGCCGCCCAAGCTGATGTGGAAAATACCAGGCAGCCGAGAGCGAAAACGTGCAGATATTTTTTCATAAAACATTCCTAGTAAGGTTAGGATAGGGTTGAATTGACGAGCGCCAGCGGGTGATCGCCTTGTACGGTTACGACATCGGTAATGCCGAGATAGCTGCGGAGCTGATCGGCAGGAACCTTCATCGGGCCGGGTGAAGGGGCGGCTCCGGGTGCCGGTTGCGGATAGGCAGTGCCACGCGCAGTGTGGAAGGTAATGTTGCCTTCAACCTTCTGAATCACCTGATGGATATGGCCGTTTAAGATCGTCACCGAGCCGTATTTACGCAGCAGCGCCAGAGCCTGATCGCCATCTTGCGTACCCCAGCCCCAAGGTTCATAAACAGTCCATAGGGGAATATGCGCAAACACGACGATTGGCGTACTGGTTTTAACGGAGCGCAAATCATCGGCCAGCCATTTAAGTTGCTCATCGCCGAGGCTAGTCATCTGGCCTTGCTTGAAATTCAGCACATTGATGAGGGCGATGAAATGCACGCCATGGTCATCGAAGCTATACCAGCCGGTGCCTTTTGTGCCTTTGCCATAGCGCTCTAAGAAAAGTTTGCCGCCGCCTTCATCGAGCGTATCGTGTTCGCCCGGTACATAATGCACAGTTGCCGGCAACGCTTTTAGAATCTCCGCAGCGGTATCGAATTCTGCGGGCTTGGAAAGATGGGTGATATCGCCGGTATGCAAGATGAGTGATGGTTTAACAGGGAAGGCATTAATTTTGCCAATGGCTTCCTGCAATGTTTTGATCGGTTCGGGATTGGCCTCCTTATTGAAGCCGATATGGCTGTCGCTGATCTGCACGAAGTGGAAATTGCCGTCAAGCACCACGCCCGCAGGTAATTTCCCTGCCGCATCCAGCGCGAAGGCTTTGGGAATGCCGCCCGAGAGCATCCATAACACCCCGGCGCCAGCCCAGGCGGAGCATTTTAGGAGTTTCCGGCGCTCGGGGTTTTCAACATCTTGGGTAGTTTCATCAGGCTTAAATATATCGTTTGTCATAAAACTCCTTAAGGCTCAAAAGGTTTACATAATAACGCCGTCACGATATATAACTGGCGGAACAGGTGTTTTATTCCCGGCAGAAGAAAAATATTTTAATCGGGAATAAACCAAGGCGGAGAGCGGTTTATATTAATGAAAGCACGTAATGAAAGTGCAAAACGGTTTGAGCAGCTTATTCTGCCGCACTTAAATGCTGCCCATAACCTCGCCCGCTGGCTTTTAAAGGATGCAGTGGCGGCACAGGATGTAGTGCAGGAAAGTTCGCTTAGAGCTTTCGCGGCGATTGATCGATTTGCAGACGGCAATGCTAGGGCCTGGTTTCTGACGATTGTGCGGAACCAATGCTATACATGGCTTAAAGCATCGGGCGGCAGGCATTATGTGGATATAGATGATGAAGCTATGATGCATGATCAGGATTTGGTTTTGGTGAGCCATATGGAAACGCCGGAAATATTGGCAGCAAAAATGCAAGATGCTGCCGCTATGCAGCGGGCGCTCGAAACTTTGCCGGTGCCATTTAGGGAGGTGATTATCCTAAAAGAGTTGGAGGAAATGTCTTACAAGGAAATTGCGTCTGTGACAGAGGTGCCGATCGGCACAGTAATGTCACGGCTGGCGCGTGGACGTGAGATGCTGAAAAAAGAATTATTGGCTAAATTATGAATGAAATGAACTGTAACGATTGCGCTACCTGGCTGCATCCCTATATCGATAACGAGTTAGAGATGGAAATGTCTGTGCGTGTGAGCCAGCACATAGCAAAATGCGCGGAATGCAAGGCGAAACTTGCCGAGATGCAGGCATTACGCGAAGGTATACGCCAGCAGGCATCATATCATCCTGCACCGGAGTTATTGCAACAACGGATCATGTCTCAAATAAATCAGCAAAAATCATTCTCAGCTAAGAAATGGCTTGCACCAACAATCTCCGCCGCAGCGCTCGCAGCATCTGTGATACTTTATTTTGCTATCCCATCTGGGCAGGATATGCTGGTGGACGAAGTGGTTTCCAGCCATGTGCGGTCGCTGATGGAGCAGCATCTGACCGATGTGGCATCTTCCGATAAACATACGGTGAAGCCGTGGTTTGCCGGCAAGATTGATTTCTCGCCTCCGGTTTATGATTTTGCGGAGCAAGGCTATCCACTGCTTGGCGGGCGGCTGGATTATATCCGGCATCAAAATGTCGCCGCGCTTTCCTATAAGCGCAACAAACATATAATCAATCTATTCATCATGCCAAATAACGCTGGGGATTCGTCAGTCCATAGCACTTCCAAGCGCGGGTTTAATATTGTATCATGGCAGAAAAATAATATGAAGTTCGAGGCGGTGTCAGACCTGAATAGGCAGGAATTGGAAGCATTCGCGCAGATGATCATCAGCCAGCATTGATCACTTTATGCCGCTTCCGCCGGGGGTGCTGCGAATTGCTTTTCCAGCGCCTTCGGATCGTGTTCCCATAGCGTGCCGACCTGCTCAGACATCGGGTCGGGGAAGATATAGTCCTTTCCTTCGATGATGCCGGCGACAATGGCTTGTGCCGTTACGGCAGGAGACGTTTTCGCAATCGGGAAATCACTCGCCATTTCGGTGTCGATCGGTCCGGGATAAATGCCGATGACATGAATATTACGGCTTGCCAATTCTATGCGTGCAGCTTGAGTAGCGGAATGTAAGGCCGCTTTTGAAGCGGAATAACCGCCGATCATTGCCATAGGCGCCAGTCCGACGATGCTGACAACATTGGCAATCACGCCTTGCCCATTCTTCTGCAGCACCGGCGCAAAGGCCTGCATCATGCCAAGCGTACCGGAATAATTGGTATTCATATCGGCAGCAATCTGATCTGATTGGCCATCAATGATGGAAGCAAAAGCTATCCGGCCTGCGTTATTAATCAGCACATTGACGTCTTTCGCTTGTTTGGCCGCATCGGCAACCTGTCTGGAGTCAGTGATATCTATGGCCAACGGCACGACGCGTTTATCGCCAAAGTCGGGGAGATTTTTAACATTGCGTGCGGCGGTATAAACTTTACCGACCTTATGTTTCAGCAGTTCGCGAACAATAGCAGCGCCGATGCCGCGGTTCGCACCGGTAACCAGAATATTTTTGTTTTCGATCTTCATAAGACTTCTCCTTTTTATGTTAAGTTAGGTTAAGCGTTGTTCATGATATAACTGCCGATCGTGCCGGCCAAGCCGCTGATCAGAGTCGACCAGAATGCACCGGCACCGAGTAAAGTTACGGCATAGGTGGCCAGAGCGATCAAGGTTAGCGATAAAACCGTTATAGTTATTTTCTTGCCCTTGGCTTTCATAGCGATGCTCCCGTCAGTGCATGCGTTTTTCTGTATGCAGCGACCTTTTTTGAAAGATAAACCGTACCTTTCATGATAGAATATGACACCGGAAACATAACCCATAGTATCACCTCATAATGTTTCATAATTCCCTCCCTCAAATTTACACATGATTCTGAAGAACATATCCGGCGACACTCTGGTCACGCATCCGCATCAGCCTTGCCATCTCCTCACGCGAGCGGGCAACGGCAAATAACTGGCCATCTATGTTAACTAACTGCCGACCAGATAAAGAATTCTCATCCGAGCCATGGATGGCTTTGGCGAGGTTTTGAAAGAGCTTTGACATATATTCCTCCATGATTAATATTTGACCGGTCAGTTTAGTTTCTGTTCAAAAAAATTTACTTACTCTTGCCCCAAGAAAATGAGTCTTTTACTAAAATTCTGCGTAAACCTGGCTTTAACTCACGCTTTAGTATGTCGATATCATTCTGGATACGTGCGAATGTGAGCTGTCCAAGTAGATAGGTAAACACCTCCTGCGCTTTAGCTTTTATATTGGTATCCGCAGGCAACATACCATCGGCTATCAAATCCCTTATGCCACTTTCATAATAGCGTTCAAACCGCTTGGTAATCTCATCAAGCTTTTTGCGAATAGCGTCCTCCTGCCCGGCCATTTCACAGCCAAGGGAGGCGTGCGGGCAGCCGCAGACTTGGCCATGTTTAGCAGCCGCTTTTTCCTGCATTTCGACCACAAGATCGGCCATTTGTTCAAACCGCTTCAAAGCTGGTGTCTGTGGAGAGAAAATCCTGTCATAAGCCTCTTTCTTGTTTTGATAAAACTCTTCCAATGCGGCAAGAGCCAAATCAACCTTTGAAGGGAAGAAGTGGTAAAAGCTGCCCTTTTTCACATTAGCAGCCTTGCAAATATCATCGACGCTGACCGCGCCATAACTATTCTTCCAGATGAGCTCTGATGCTGTATCGATCAGAATCTGCTTCGTATCTTGCGTAGCCTTTTGTTTAACCTTGTTCATATAAACCTCTTTGCTCAACTTATGACCTAACATCTCATAAGTTGACCGGTCAGTCAAGAGGAAAGTTGTAGATTCTATCCTATTGATAATATTGCATTCTCTATAGGTAACATGGAAATTTCGCTTAAGAAGTCGGCTTAATTCTTATTCCTCTTATCGAACTTTTGTTGTGATTTGCTGATATTCGGATAATTGGCCATTATCCAAGCGATAAGTGCTTTGACGGGTTCCAGCAAGCTGCGTCCCAGATCATTGAGGGCGTATTCAACGCTCGGCGGAGTAGTAGGAGTTACGGTGCGTGTCACCAGCCCATCGCGTTCAAGCTCGCGCAGCGTGCGAGTGAGCATACGCTGGGAAATTCCATTGATCCGGCGACGTAATTCGTTGAAGCGCAGTGGTGCATCGCTTAAAATACTGATAATCAGCAAGCTCCATTTATCGCCGACTTTAGACAGCGTTTCGCGTATAGCCCCACAACATTGCCCAGCGTCATGCGCCTGGCTTGTATTAGCCCCGGGAACATTCTTGTAACCTTCTGACATAATTGTGCCTTCTTGTAGAGTTTTAAGTAGTTACTATAATATACCTTATAACTAATCATAACTACTAACGAACCAATTAACAAGAGGTACATTTATGACCACCATTCTTCATATTAAATCTAGCAGCAATCTTGATAGCTCAGTAACCCGCCAAATCGGTGGAACCACTCTGACAGAATTGAAACAAACTCACCTAGGCGCAAAAATCATCGAACGTGACCTACTCAAAAATCCTATACCGCATGTCAGCCCGGAATTTTTGGGTGCGATGTATTCTGGCCAGAATGATGCGCCTGCACTTGCACTGTCTCAGGAACTTATTGATGAAATCTTTGCCAGCAACATCATCGTCCTTGAAGCGCCGATGTATAATTTCAACATACCTTCAGTCCTTAAAGCATGGATCGATCATGTAGTGCGTGCAGGGAAAACATTTCAATACGGCGCTGCAGGCCCTGAAGGATTAGTAAAGGGGAAAAAAGCGATTATCGTTCTTGGGCGCGGTGGTGTCTATAGCACAGGCCCGGCTAAGCCTATGGATTATCAGGAACCGTATCTGCGCGCTATTCTAGGGTTTATCGGGATCACCGATGTAGAAACAATTTACATCGAAGGCGTCGGCATGGGGCCGGACAAGAAAGCGGAAGCCCTGGCCAAAGCCGAGCAACGCGCACATGCAATTACCCATAAGGAGGCAGCGTAATGTTATGAAAAAAATCAATGCAGTAACGTTACCCGCAATACGTGACATTGTATATCGCACGAAAGGAAACCAGCACGGCCCCATCACGCGCCTTGTCAGCCCGTCGGATATCGGGCAGATGATAAAGCCATTCGTATTCCTTGATTATTTTGAATGGCAAGGCAGCTTCGGAGAAGGCGTTGGGTGGCATCCCCATTCGGGTATCGCGACCATCACCTACCTGCTGAATGGTGATATCCAGTATGAAGATAGCACGGGCAAACAGGGAGTGCTTCCCGCCGGTGGAGTCGAATGGATGCGCGCGGGCGGCGGTGTCTGGCATACTGGCAAGGTGAGTGGTGGTTCCCTCAAACAGGGCTTCCAGTTGTGGATCGCCTTGCCGCATGATCAGGAACTTGCGCCAGCGGAAAGCCTCTATCTTGCACCACAGAATGTCCCTGAATCAGGGCCGGTGCGTGTGATATTGGGACGTTATGCAGGGACGAGCAGCCCTATCCCTTCGCCGCCAACGCTTAGTTATCTCGCCGTTCATTTGCGAGGCGGCAAACATTGGCGTTTTGAGCCGGAACCGGGACATAGTGTTCTGTGGCTATGCGTTCAGTCAGGGCAATTGCATGCAGCGGAACCGATTGCCGCAAAAGAGCTTGCGGTCTTTTCTGAATCCGAAACACCCATCGACTTTCGGGCTGAGGGAGATACCATCTTTATACTGGGCTCCGCAATGAAACATCCTCACGATCTAGCGCTGGGAAATTATTCGGTGCACACCAATAAGGAAACATTGCGGCAGGGTGAAATGGGTATCAAAAAGATCGCAGCACAGCTCTTCAAGCAAGGGAAATTGGGCGGATCATATCCCTGATGACGATGATGTGGTTGATGAACAGCCCACCAATTTTGCAATCAATTCGTTTTGTAGCTTGCTGAAACCTTCGCGGAATGCCTGCATGATTGCAGTTGTGTTATTGGCCTGTATATCTACTGACTGTGATAGGGTAAATTGCTTTTTTATTTCCGTGTTGCTGCCGGTGAGAAGTTCAAACCGCATTTCAATCACCGCCTCCCTAGGCGATTCGTTCTCATCGTATAATACCTCAAACCGTTTTACCTCTGTCATCAACTGCCAGTGTGCTGACACGATCTGATCGTCAGTAAAGGCATTGTCGAAACTATTGGTGTTGTTTAAGCTTTGCGTGAATGTGGATTGAATAATACCCGGAAGAAATTCAGCCCAACGCATGTGAGACAGATAATCCCTCCGACCTTTATCCAGTAATGCAATACGGTATGTATCCAGATCATCAGGAGTCACCGGATAGGCGATGATGATGCTGCCTTTTACATGTTTCGTGCAGGCAATTTCGCTCTGTTGCAACGGCGCGAGCGTCACCATATTAGCTTGGCCGGTGTCAACCGGCGTAGCAAGTGTACAAGAGGAAAGCAGGAGGGCAGAAAAAAGCGGGAGATAAGCTCGGCACATCATGGGACAGCCTTTCCTTCATGGCCGGTGCCGCGAATGATAATGGACGGGTCTTCACGTATTGTCCGGGCAAGCATATGAATTTCGCGCATGGTTAGTTTTGCTTCGGCAAGTGTTTCATTAAGTTCCTGCACAGCACTTGCCGCTGATTGTGTGCCTGGTCCACCCACCAAGGATTGTATTGTTTTGGCAGAGTCATCGATAGATTTTAGTGTCCGGTTCACCTCCGCAATATTATCATCACTGAGCAATATTTCTCCCCTTATGCTTAGTTTCTTGAGTTCCTCTAGCAATTCCGGGATCGTTGCGAAGACTTTATCCAGCGACGAAGGCGTAGAAGGAATAACCGGGTAATCCTCACCGTTTGTAGATGTTTTAGGAGATGGATCGCCACCGGTATTGCTGAGTGCAATAAATGATGTTCCAGTAATGCCCGCCATCTGCATGGTGGCCTGTGTATCATTGCGGATTGGTGCATGCTCCATCACGTTTACAAGTACCTTGACCAGATCTTTGTCCGGAAAAAAAGAGATATCCTTGACATTACCCACCGTGATGCCCTTGAGTTTGACCGGCGATCCCAGGCTTAGACCATCCACCGAGTCGCTGAAATAAATGGAATAGGTTGTATAAGGCACTTTGTGCTGGTTGATCGAAAACCAGCTGATGGAGAGAACACTGAGTGTGATTATGGCTGTGACGAATAAGCCGACCCTTAAATAATAATTGTCCTGTTCCATAGTTCCTTACCCTTTTCCCAGCAACGCGTTGGAACGCGCACCATGGAAATATTCACGTATCCATGGGTGATTGTCGTGCAGATGGTCTTCTAGCGTGCCAATGCGTATCTTTTTGTCAACAAGTACGGCAATGCGGTCGCAAATGGAATATAAACTATTCAGATCGTGCGTGATCATGACTATTGCAAGGCCAAGACTGAGCGAAAGCTCGTGGATGAGTTTATCGAACGCATCGGCCGAAATCGGGTCTAGGCCTGCCGTAGGCTCGTCGAGAAACAGTACCTTGGGATCAAGAGCCAGGGCGCGTGCTAGGCCTGCACGCTTAACCATACCACCCGACAGCTCGCCCGGATATTTGTTGCAGGCGTCCAACGGCAGCCCTACCAGATTAATTTTTACCCGCGCCAGCTCGTCCGCCAGCCGGTGTGATACGCCTATGCATTCCTGCAGAGGCAGAGCAACGTTCTGCCGCACGGTCAGCGAGGAAAACAGCGCACCGCTTTGAAACAGCACACCCCAGAGCTTCTGCACCTCCAGCAATTCCCAATCCCTTATGTGGGTGATGTCATGGCCTTCCACAAGCACCGCGCCTGCCTTAGGCCGCTGCAGGCCGATGATGGAGCGCAACAGGACGGACTTTCCAGTGCCTGAACCTCCAACAACGCCCATGATCTCGCCTTTGTTCACTGAGAAATCGAGACCGTCATGCACTATCTGGTTGCCGAACGTATTGACAAGACCGCGCACCTCAATGACAGGCAGGTTCATACTCCCATCCATGTGAATAGTACCGAGAATGCCGCATCGGCAAGTATTATGAGGAAGATGGATTGTACAACTGCCGCAGTGGTGCGCATACCAACTTCCTCGGATGAACTTTTGACTTCAAGCCCCTGCAGGCAACCGGTCATGCCAATCAGCAGGGCAAAGAAGGGTGCTTTAACAAGACCTACGACAAAGGTGCTGATGTCTACCGCTTCATGTAGGCGGCTTAGGAATTCGGCGGTCGATACGTGCAGCATCTGGCTGCTGATGAACATGGTACCGAACAGCCCGACGAAATCAGCGATCAACGTGAGAGCGGGCAGTGCAATCAGGATAGCCAGAATCCGTGGCATAATCAGCAGGTCGAACGGATCGAGACCGAAAGTATGTAGTGCATCGATTTCCTGGTTGATTTTCATGACGCCGATTTTAGCCGCAAATGCACTACCTGAACGGCCTGCTACGATAATGGAGGTTACGATTACCGCCATTTCTCTGAGCAGGGAAATCGACACCAGATTAATAGTAAAGATATCAGCGCCGAAGCGTTTGAGTTGCTGCGCCCCCTGATAACCCAGCACGATGCTGATGAGAAACGCGAGCAGCGATACGATCGGTATCGCCCGTAGTCCAATCTCATTGATATGATAGACGACGCTGCGAAAGCGTAGACGGGTGGGGTTTTTAATCGTATCCAGTAACGTGATGCAGAATTGACCGAAGAATGTCTGTAAATCAAGCAAACTTTTAACAGCCAGAAGGCTTGATCTTCCGATATGAACGAACATGTCTTTCACGCTGCCGAAATATAGTTTGCGTTCGAAAGGCATACTCTCGACACTTCTGACGATATTGAATATTCCCAGATGCTCTTCGTTACATCCGCGCTTGATTATTTCAACATTGCGCAAGGACAGGCGCCGGACGAACTCGATCATTGTCCATGCGGCGGAGAGGTCAACTGCCTGAAGATCACTGCCGTCGATGGTGATCCGACTAATGTCCTTCAGGCCAATGTTCCTAAGCAACTGGCTGATATCCTCAACTTCATGCACCGTCCAGTGATTGTGCAGCTCTATAACCACTTCTCTTTCCGACGGAAAACTGACGCTTGCTAGGATAGGCTTCATTTCATGCCGATTTTGCCCGTCGCTTTGTCTTTTGACGGATATCATTTTTGTTCAGATTATGTACCGTCGCCGATTTTTGATGCTTTTGGATACCAAGGAATACTTCGGCAATATCTATGGAACCTTTACGGCCTATATCGGTTTTATACTTGGCTATCCACTGATCCGCATTTTCACGCCCTATGCCGCGGAGAAATTTAAGGAAACGCCAATCAGTATTTACTTTACTGGAGGCATTTAGACCATGGGATGCGTCAGGCGCTGCAATCATATGCATGTGCATTTTTTTATAGTGCGCGTCATCCAGTTGCTTGCTTTCCACAAGATCGCCGACGAAATTGATGGCACGCATCTCCGCAATCAAGCTTGAATTAAAGGTTATCTCGTTCATGCGGTTAATAATGTCTTGCGCAGTTTTGGGAGTGCCCAGCCGAACCAAAGGATTAATCTGTACCAACAACACATCCTTGGTACCAGTATTATAAATCAACGGCCAGATGCTGGGATTACCCATATAGCCGCCGTCCCAATAAGGCTCGCCGTCAATTTCCACCGATTGGAAAAGAAACGGTACGCAGGAAGATGCAAGCAATACATCTTCGGTCACTTCATGACAGCGAAACACGCGCGGGCGACTGGTAGTAACCGACGTGGCGGTGATAAATAAGGGGATATCGCCCCCCTTATTAACGCGCTCCCAGTCAATGACTTTTCTAAGTATATCGCGCATGGGATTGACGTTGAAGGGATTGAGTTGGTAAGGAGATAACATGCGTGTCAGCGTGTCGAACCATAGATAGCCAAAAGATTTGTCAATATTCCAACCTTCGGCGATGCGCTCTACCTCGCTTTGGTTACTGGCATTCATAAACGCCCCCGTTTGGCTAACATTTTGCCAGAAATCATGAAGCTTTTCCTTTGCGGTTTCCCGCCCACCCTCACGAAAGCCAGCTGACATCACTACGGCATTCATCGCACCAGCGCTGGTGCCGCTGACACCATGGATATCTATATCTCTTTCTTCCAGTAAGCGATCGAGAATACCCCAGGTGTAGGCACCATGCGATCCGCCACCCTGTAATGCTAGATTAAGTGCTTTTTGCGCCATAACTAATCTCTGCCTCTACTTCAAATAATTATGTTCTGTATGCCAAACGATAGTATAGTCAACTTGAAAATGCCGTAAACGATATATAAGGTAAAATGTTGCTAAAGCGCTCTGACCTTCCACTCAATTGGGCAGAACAGAGGCAAATTCTAAACTTTTCCTAATACCTAACGTGACCGCCAAAATGGCAGATAGAGAGAAAGCCCTAAAAGGCCTCGTAGAAGAGATCGGAGAATATACCTCCGCTCCCCCCACGTAAAATTATAGGCCGGTTCCCCGCCACTCAGCGATACCATCTAACATATTGGCATATAAGGATAAAATGTGGTGGCTCGAGAGGGATTTGAACCCCCGACCAAGGGATTATGATTCCCCTGCTCTACCGCTGAGCTACCGAGCCGCTTTTGTCAATGACAGGGCAATGTACAAAAAAAGCCTGAACCATGCCAATAAAATTTTTGCTCCATTCTGAATAGACTGACCGTCATCTAACTTAAATTGTTAAAATGCTGAAGAGAGATTTTAGCGCTGGATACCTTAAGATTGGAAAGCAAATCTCTTATTAAGAGCTTGTTCCTCAAGATCTCTAAGCTTTTTTTGCGTCTGCTCTATAATTTTTTTCTGCTCCTCCCTAAATAATTTCTGTGTAGATTCCGCCTCCAATATAAGGCTGCCCATATCATTTTCCTGCTGCTTCATCAGCGTTTGCTGCACAGATTTTAAGTCTTGATCTTTTCTTTCCACTTCTTTCTCAAGCTCAGATAAAACATTCTCATAAGTTTCATGCAGATTCTTCTGCTCCTGCCTAAGCCTCTGCTGCGCTTCTTTGATTTTTCTTTCCATATCTTCCTGCGCTTTCTTAGCAGTTGCTTTGTCTTCCTGCTGGATTTCCTGCTGCTTTAATTGCGCCCTCTCAATCAACATCATCAACTGCTGCTGTGATTCCTTGGCGCCTTCGCCCAGCAAACCTTTATCAATTTTAGTTTGATTATCTTTTGCTTCCTGGATAATTTCTTCTAGTTTCTCCTGTCCTTCCAATACCGATTTCTGCCTTATCTGAATTTGTTGTAATATTTCATTATATTTTTTTTGCTCATCCTGAATGGTTTTTAGGCAAGTATTCTCCAGTTCCTCATGCCGGATTTTAACTTTCTGAATCAGGTCAACAGTTTTATCCAATTCCAATGTGGCAAGCTCATGCCTTTCTTTTTGGAGGTTTTGCAACCTCCTCTGAATTTCTTTACCAGCATCAACCATCTTCTTTTGATGTGTCTGTAAAGCTTCGCGCCTTTCTTGTTCGGTGCGTTTTTGTAAAACTGTTGCTTCTCTGCCGATACTGAACCTTTCTTCGCTTAATTTTTTATCTAACTCCGCCTGTTCTTTCTTTCTCTGCTCTCTTACCTGCTGTATGAGCAAAAGCGTTTCGTGATAACCTTGATCTATTAGGTTTTGCTGCTCCTTATATAATTCCTTTTGGAATGACCGGCCCTTACTATCCATTTCTATTACGCTAGTTTTGGCGGCGGTTAACATCACTTGCTGATCTTTCTCTATTAATTTCCGGCTATATTTTGATCTCTCCTCCAATTCATTAATTAGCTCTCTGGTGTGATTAACCAGTGCTAATTGCTCTTCGCGCTGGCGACGCTGATTGTCATTCGCCTGATTTTCTATTTTTACTTTTATGAGTTTGATAGCTTTAAGCTGTTCAAGCTGCATATCATGGTGCTTATTGAACATAGTATCTTCAAAGGTAGTAATGCTGGTTTTGGTGTATTCGGTTAATTCATGAACAATAGTGTTAAGCTGCCTTTTCGCTTCCCCATCCATATTGATTCTAAGCTGCTCGATTGATTCACTGTGTTGCTTCTGAAGCTTACCAACATTCTCGCCAACCGCTTGTTCGAATTCTATGATCTCAATCCTCGCATCACCGGCAAATTTATATTGCGTTCTTTGAATATTACTTTGCAGTTCATAAACCCGGTTCTGGGCATCCGCCCGGAGCTTCTGCGCTTCGGCAATCTTACCTTCTTTTATCAAGCTCTTGCTTAGCTCAATTTGTTCCTTCACGTATTTTTTATTTTCTTCCATTTTCGCTGTGAAATCCAAATGCATATCCTTATGCCTCTGACGAACTTCCTGCAAAACCTTGTCCAGCTCCCCCATTTCTTGTTTTGCTAAATCCTGGAACTGCCGCTTAATCTTATCTTTCTCATCTGAAGCCATGGTGACAGTTTCGGCAAGAAAATTTTTCAATCTCTCAAGCTGAGCTTTTTGCAGAGCTTGTCTTTCGTCTTCGATTTGTCTTACTAACCTTGATAAATCCTTTTGCTCTTCCTTGGCGTTCTGCTGCTGCTTTGATTCAAGATCCTGATATTTAACATGCGCCTTGCCCATTAGGGTACTGAGTTCATGACGCCGTCTGATTTTTTCCGCATTCGGCAGATCTTTAAATCTCTGCTCGGACTCCCTTTGCAGCAAGGAAATCTCTTTACGCTTCTCCTCAAGCTCCAACATCTGCTCTTTGCGAGCAGCTTCTTGTCTTGCCCTTGCTTCTTCGATTAGCCGATCAAGATCGCGCTTACCTTCCTTACTTAGTTTTTCCTGCTCAGCCTTGACATATTTGTGCTTGCTGTGAGCTTCCTTTATGAGATCGGCTAAGTCTTGATATTTCTGATTGGCAAGATGATCGTATTCACCAAGCCTAGTCTTCTGCTTGGCAATTGCCTCTTTTTCAATATCGGCCAAGCTCACCTGGCTGACTTGTCCGTGCTCAAAGTTGGAATTATCTGTTAGGTTTTTGTCCATTTATATCAGCTTGAAACGCATTAAAAAAACCTTTTGTCACATGACTATGCGTAGACATGTTTAGAAACGGAACGTCATAGCTTTAATCTCTTAACATCAGGCAAAAAGGCCCATTATGCTGTTGGTTAGATGAATAACCTAACAAGGATAACTAGCCCACGAACATTATACAAATCTACCAGAATTTCCAACTTAAAAAGACTGCGTTGCTCATATTGAGCAAGTACGCTGGCACGGCAAGTCGCTTCATACTTAACTCATCACAGGTTGGCACATGGGGTAAGTTCGACAAAAAATTAGGAGAACTCTTTGTCGAACTCACCCGTTCTTATCCCAGCCCTTCATCAGCCATATTAAGGCCAGACAATATCCGCCCTTAATATAGCTGGCGGAGGAGATGAGATTCGAACTCACGATACGGGTTTACCCCGTATAACGGTTTAGCAAACCGCCGCCTTCAGCCACTCGGCCACCCCTCCGCTTTTGGAAAATGTAAGCTGGAAATGTTATGTAAGTGCAGTTTCCAACTTCCAGCTTCCAGCCTCACCTTCTAGGCGGCAAAGGAAAGATTTGCAACAGCTTTAAATTCGTGCGCCCCTACCCGGTGATTTTCTTTGTAATTTTCCATCAAGCTGTTATGTTTCTTGCCTTAGTATTTTTACAAAGAGTTTCATAATATATTCAGGTATTTTAAGATGACGGAATCCAATACCGCGGCCATGAATGGACGGAAGAAAAAAGCCAGGTTCCATGAAACCTGGGCGTTTCTGGTTGTTTTTTGTATCATCCTGCCAATTGTTTTCCGCACTTTCGCCTGGTCGCCGTTCCACATTCCCTCCGGTTCAATGAAGCCGACCCTCTTGATCGGCGATTATATTTTCGTTTCAAAATTTGCGGCGGGCTATAGTCGCTATTCGCTGCCGTTCGGCGTTCCTTTGATTAAGGGCCGAATTTTTGAAAAACCTTTGCAGCGCGGCGATATTGTGGTTTTCCGGCGTCCGTACGATGAAAATGCCAGCTTCTGGGAAAAACTGTTCTGGCCGGATTTCATCAAAAGGCTGATCGGCCTGCCCGGAGACGAAATCCAGATGAAAAACGGCGTATTGTTCATCAACGGCCGCGCGGTGGAAAAGCACTGCAACTCGGAATTCATTGACGAAGAAAAGGGCGGCAAGAACATCACCGAATGCACCGAAACATTGCCCGAAGGCCTTGAATACGAGGTGTTGGACGAGCTGCCGAACGGCCCGCTCGACAATACCGGAATCTATAAAGTCCCCCCTAAGCATTATTTCTTCATGGGCGATAACCGCGATAATTCACAGGATAGCCGGGTGCTATCGGCGGTCGGCTATGTGCCGGAGGAAAATATCGTCGGTCGCGCCGATTTGATTTTCTTTTCCGCCCGCCATTCGATTTTTGAGCCCTGGAACTGGCCACATCTGTTGCGTAGCGACCGGTTTTTCAAGGTCACGCATTGATTCCATGAGCGATCTGGAAGAAAAAATTTCCTATCACTTCAAAAATCATGAGCTGCTGGAAGAAGCGCTGACACATCCCAGCCTCTCTCGCATGGGAAAGGTACGCCGGAATTATGAGCGGCTGGAATTTCTTGGTGATTCGGTGCTTTCGCTTTCTGTCGCGGAAATGCTCTATCGCCGTTACCCGAACGAAGCGGAGGGAGAACTCGCGAAGCGCCGGGCGCAGTTAGTCGGGCGTGAGGCGGTATCGCAAGCGGCGTTAAAAATCGGCCTAGATAAACATATACATCTTGCGGATGGCGAGGAAAATATCGGCGGCCGAGCTAATCCGGCGAATCTGGAAAACGCTATGGAGGCCCTACTCGGCGCAATTTTCATTGATGGCGGGCTTAGCCCAGCGAAAACCCTGGTCGAAAATCTGTGGTCGGAGGAGTTGGCAAAAATGATCGAGCCGCCTTCCAGCCCGAAATCCGAACTCCAGGAATATATGCAGAAACTGGGTAAGGGCCTGCCAGAATATAATATAATCGGCACTTCCGGCCCGTCACACAAACCGGAATTCACTATTGAAGTAAAGGTGGAGGGCCATAAGTCAGCAACTGGCACCGCCAGCTCGCGCAAAGCCGCGGAAAATATCGCGGCAGAGAATATGTTGAAGAAGTTACGGGGATGAAAAAATGCTCCATAGTCGCTGTCGCCGGGCTGCCGAATTCTGGCAAATCAACTCTGGTGAACCTGCTGGTCGGCGTGAAAATCTCGATCATTTCCCCGAAACCGCAAACCACGCGGACTCAGATTCGCGGCATTATTACGGAAGGAAATACCCAGCTTATTTTCATTGATACACCGGGCATTCTCACTGGGAGTCTTGGATCCGGCCAGGAAAAATTGCAGAAGGAAATGTCCCGCGCTTCCTGGGGCGGGATACAAAGCAGCGATATGATTCTGCTCATGATCGACGCAGAAAAAAAATCGGCGGATGGCATCGAATTATGCAAAAAAATCGCCCGCGAAAAGATTCCCGCAATGCTGGCGGTGAATAAAATCGATAAAATTTCGCCAAAAATTTTATTGCCTTTAGTGGCGGAATTGAATGCGGCGCACACTTTCGCCGCAACATTCATGATCTCGGCAACAACCGGCTCCGGCGTTGATGATTTGAAGAAATACCTGCTGGAAAATGCCAAGCCAGCACCATGGCTTTACGCCGAAGATGAAATCACCGACGCGCCCGCACGCTCCATCGCCGAGGAAATCACGCGGGAAAAAATATTCCTGAAATTCCATCAGGAAGTACCATATTTTTCTATGATAGAAACCGAAAAATGGGAAGAAGATGAGAAACGCATTACTATCCATCAAACGATAATCGTCCAACGCGAGAGCCAAAAAAAGATAATAGTCGGGCGTGCTGGAGCCGGGGTCAAGGAAATCGGAATGACAGCACGCAAAGAACTGGAAGAATTCTTCGGTAAAAAAATAAACCTGTTTTTATTCGTGAAAGTGCAGGAAAACCATATATGAAAATCATAGGCACGCTTGCGATTTTTGCTTTTTTTACCGTGCTGGCGACACATGTTTATATAACACCGATGCTGGGATTTCCGCTTGCCGCTTATTGGTCATTCGCATTTTTTGCAGCAGCGGCGCTCACGGTTTTTTTCCTGCGCAACGCGTTTGAGCGCGATCTGGCCCCGGTGAATTTTTTAAACCGTGATTATTATCGCTCTTTCTCAGTGCTGCTGACGATTTTTGTCCTTCTTCCCACGCTGGTTTTTCTGCTAAGAATATTTCTGGACGATGCCGGAGATGTCAGTACAAAACGCAGTGCTGCCACGGTCTTTATCGGTCGGGTTTACGGCATTGAAAATGTTCCGTTCACAATGGTGAGGTTTGACGTTATAAAAAAAATCAGCGGTGACGAGGAAGGATTTTCCATCGTGGAAACTGGATTAGTCATGCCGAAAGATTGTCTTTTCGCTATCGAGATTGGAGATACTTTCAAGGTTTATCTGCAAAAAAGTATCACCAGTGGTTATGTGCTCACCTGTAACGGCATGCAGAGATTGGAAAAAACCGATGAAATGGAAAGATAAGGCGGTGATTTTATCGGCCAGGAAATTCGGGGAAAGCGCTCTTATTGTGAACGTTTTAAGCGAAAATCATGGGCGATATGGCGGCGTGATCAGAAGCGCCAAAGCCGCGCGCGGAATTTGCCAATCGGGAAATATTGTCGAGGCGGTCTGGAATGCCAGGCTAGCCGAACATCTTGGCACGATCGCAGTTGAAATGCTCGAACCGATCGCAGCGCGCGTAATGCATGATTCATTGAAGCTGGCGGCGCTGGTTTCGGGCTGTGAACTGCTGGGTTGCTCGCTCATGGAGCGTGAACCACAGAGTGAAATTTTTTCAACACTTATTCAATTTTTAGAATTCCTGGAAAAGGAAAACTGGCGGGAAAAATATGTAATGCTTGAACTGGAACTATTGAAAAGGCTTGGATTTGGAATGGATTTGGCTAGTTGCGCTGTCACTGGGGGGCGTGAAGATTTGATTTACGTCTCGCCGAAATCCGGTCGTGCTGTCAACCGCGAATCGGGAGAACAATATAAGGATAAATTGCTTACGCTTCCCGCATTTATTACAAGCGAAACCCCTGCAGCTGTTGATAATATGGACATACTGCATGGCGTCCGGCTTACCGGATATTTTCTGGACAAACATGTGTTTTCCGGCGATAACCGGGCCATGCCGCCGGCAAGAAATAGATTTGTGGAGATGTTGAATAGTGAGTTGCAAGTAAGAGAGGTTGCAACTCTGCGACTTGAAACTTGCAACTAAAATTTTATGGCAAAAAAAACGACTGAGAAAAAAATTCCCGAAGGCCGGGTAAATATTGTTGAATTCAAGGACGCGCTGGCAGAGCGTTACCTCGCCTACGCACTTTCCACCATCATGTCACGGTCTTTGCCCGATGTGCGCGACGGCCTGAAACCCGTGCATCGTCGCCTGCTTTTCGCTATGCTGCAATTGAAACTCGATCCGAAATCGGGTTTTAAGAAATGCGCGCGCGTTGTCGGCGATGTCATCGGTAAATACCACCCACACGGCGACGTTGCGGTTTATGATACTATGGTCAGGCTGGCGCAAAGCTTTTCTGTGCGTTATCCGTTGGTAGAGGGCCAGGGAAATTTTGGGAGCATCGACGGCGATAACCCTGCCGCGATGCGTTACACCGAAGCACGCCTAACCGATGTTGCCCTGGCGCTGCTTACCGATCTCGAAAGCAATACCGTAGATTTCCGCCCGAATTATGACGGTTCCGAGGAAGAACCGGCACTCCTACCATCACGGTTTCCGAATCTTCTGGCCAATGGCTCGGAGGGTATAGCTGTCGGTATGGCGACTTCGATTCCACCACACAATGCTGATGAAATCTGCGATGCACTGATTCATTTAATTGAAAACCCGGAGGCAAAAATCTCGCGCCTGGTGCGGTTCATCAAAGGGCCGGATTTCCCAACCGGCGGGATTATCATGGAGCCGGTGGAGAATATCGTCGCGGCTTACGAATCCGGGCGCGGAAGTTTCCGTTTGCGCGCAAAATGGGAGAAGGAAGAATTGGCGCATGGAACCTATCAAATTGTAGTGACGGAAATTCCCTATCAGGTGCAGAAAGGGCGGCTGGTCGAACGAATAGCCGAAGTTTTCAAGGAGAAAAAAGTTCCGCTACTCGGAGATTTGCGCGATGAATCGGCTGAGGAAATTCGCATCGTCCTGGAGCCGAAGAACCGCTCGGTTGATCCGGAAATCCTCATGGCTTCGCTATTCAAACTCACTGATCTGGAAGTGCGGTTCGCGCTCAACATGAACGTGCTTGATTCAAAGCATAGCCCGCGGGTGATGAATCTGCGCGAGGTGTTACAAGAATTTTTGAACCACCGACACGAAGTTTTGCTCCGCAAAACCAATCACCGTTTAACGGAAATCGATCGCCGCCTGGAAATCTTGAAAGGATTGCTGATAGCCTATTTGAACCTCGACCAGGTAATAAAAATAATCCGTAACGAGGACGATCCCAAAGAAAAAATGATGAAGAAATGGGATTTAAGCGAAATCCAGGTTGAGGCGATTCTCAATATGCGCCTGCGTGCGTTACGCAAGCTTGAGGAAATCGAAATCAATCGCGAACATAAGAATTTAAGCAGCGAAAAAAAGGAGTTGAAATCTATCCTCGCCGACAAGAAAAAACGCTGGCAGGTAATCGCCGACGATATTCGCCAAGTGAAAGAGCAATTCGGCAAGAAAACAAAACTTGGAAAAAGGCGTACCGAAATCTCCGGCGAGGAAGCAAAAGACATCGATATTTCACCCGAAGCATTCGTCGAGAAAGAGCCGATAACTGTAATCTGCTCTACTCTGGGCTGGATTCGTGCTGTGAAGGGACATCTTGAAGATTTCAGCGAAATAAAATTTAAAGAGGGTGACCGCGGTAGATTTTTCATCAAGGCGCAAACCACCGATAAATTATTGCTGTTCGCTAGCGACGGAAAATTCTTCACCATACCATGCGACAGAATCCCGCGTGGCAAGGGAGACGGCGAATCACTACGGCTGATGATAGATTTGACCGAGAATCGGGACATAGTCACCATTTTCGTCCACAATCCGGAACGAAAATTACTGCTAGCTTCAAGCAGCGGGCATGGCTTCATCGTTGATGAAAAGGATGTCGTCGCTTCAACACGCACCGGCAAGCAGGTCATGAACCTGGGCGATGGAACACGCGCGGTTGCGGTGAAACCCATTGCTGGTAGCCATGTTGCGGTCATTGGCGAGAACCGGAAATTATTGGTGTACGCAATCTCTGAAATCCCGGAAATGAAGCGCGGTCGCGGCGTGATATTGCAGAAATACCAGGATGGCAGCCTTTCCGACATCAAGACTTTCAACCTCACCGATGGCCTCACCTGGCAAACCGATAAACAAACCCGGAGTGAAAAAGACTTAACCGCTTGGGTGGGTAAACGCGCTGCTGCTGGGCGTTTAGCACCGAACGGGTTTTCGAAGAGTAATAAGTTTGGGATGGAGTAAGGATGGCGTCTGCCAATTATCGCTTAGCCAAAAAAGAAGATATTAATTCCTTAGCCGCCCTTCGTTATGAATTTACAACTGAGGTTGGTGATAGTGACGGTTCTGTTTCGGAGAAAAAATTCCTAAGTAGCTGCATTAAATTCTTAGCGTATGGCTTAAAAAATAAAACTTGGAATCATTTTATTGCTGAAATTGATGGCAAGATTATTGGCCACGCCTCTCTTATGAAGATTGAAATGATTCCGCGTCCACACAGAAAATTCAAGCATTTTGGATACCTCACCAATTTTTATGTGAAGGCCGAATATAGGAATAAAAAAATCGGGAAAAAACTTTTAGAAAACTTGATAAAGTTTACAAAAACCAATGACTACGAATCCGTAATAGTTTGGCCAAGCGACGAGAGCAAGTCTTTATACAGCCGTGCCAACTTTGCAAATAAAAATGGTATTTGTGAATTAGTACTTTAGCCCACTACCAGCCTTGCTTTCATTGCAGCGCTTAAAGTCCCTTCATCCATATAATCTAACTCCCCACCGATAGGAATTCCCTGGGCGAGTCGAGAGATTTTGACCCCTAATGGCCGCGCCTGTTCGGTGATGTAATGAGCGGTGGTCTGGCCCTCCACTGTGACGTTGGTTGCTAATATAATTTCCTCAACATTATCGGTTTTTATCCGCATCAGTAATTTGCCGAGACCCAGTTCCTCCGGCCCGCGCGCCTCTATCGCCGAAAGCGTTCCGCCCAGCACATGATATTTTCCTTTGAATACTCCACCACGCTCCAGCGCCCATAAATCCGCCACTTCCTCAACGATGCAGATGCTAGAATCGCTACGCCTTTCATCCTGACAGATGTAGCATGGACTAACGGTATCAATATTGCCGCAAACCGCACAAACCTGCATTTCCGCGTGGCAACGCAACAATAAATCAGAGAGCTGCTTTAGCTGCGTTTCCTTGTTTTTCACCAGATGTAGAGCAGCGCGGCGGGCTGAGCGCGGACCTAACCCCGGGAGTTTTGCGAGAGTTTTTATAAGGCGTTCGAGTACGGTTTCCTGCATTCGTAATTTCGTAGGTTCGTGATCTCGTGATTTTAACTTTGCGAACTCACGAATTAAAATGGCAATTTGAATCCAGGCGGCAATCCGCCGATGCCGGACATTTCCGAATTCATTTTATCATCGATTTTCGCTTTTGCATCATTGATGGCGGCGACGAGCAAATCTTCCAGGATTTCCGAGTCGTCCGGTGCAAAAAGTGACTTGTCGATTTTCACAGTCTTCGCCTCGCCCTTGCCATTCATTGCCAACGAAACCAGTCCGCCACCGGATGTACCGATGATTTCCATTTTTTCGACTTTCTCCTGCATCTCCGCCACTTTTTTCTGCATGGATTGCGCCTGTTTCATCAATTGGTTTATGTTCATTTGCTTTCTCCCGCTTTTAAATCTCCTGCTTTTAAATTTTCTCCGCGCTTTTCCCGTACGCCAATGATTTCCGCACCGGGAAACGATTCTAGCACACGAGCGACGTTCGGATCATTTGCGATTTCCTCATATAGTTTTTTTTCCTGCTGCCGCGCATCGTCCTGCAATGTCGTTGCACCCTTATCATTGGAAATCACCGCCAGCCAGCGTTCTCCTGTCCAATCCGTCAAGCATTTGCCGATTTTCCCAGCTAAATCCTGGGGCGCTGCGGGCGATGGGCGAAATTCCAACCGTCCCTTCTCGAACGAAACCAGATGCACGCCATTTACCAGCCAGCCATGAAGCGCTTGCTCTTCCTTCGCGGCGAAAAGCTCCACCAACTCGCGAAAATTATTCACCGGGATTTTTTTTGACGCATTGGTGAACTCAGGAGTAAATGATTTTGCCGGTGCCGGTTGAAATGGAGGTGCCTGGCGAATTTCTGCATGGGGATTTTTTGCCAGATCGCTTGGGCCAGGCAGACCGGAAGTATATGCAAGCTTGATGACGGCCATTTCCGCCGCGTTCATTGGGTTGGCCGCCGCCCGTGCTTCACCAAGGCTCTTCAGTAATATCTGCCAGGCCTTTACCAACGCTGGAACCGAAAGTTTTTCTGCCATTGCCTGCGCCCGCCGCTTATCGCCAGCCCCAGTTTTTGCCGCCGTATTTTCCGCCCCGTGCTTCACTACACTGACATAATGTGTCAACTCAAGCAGGTCTTCCAGCACCGCGACCGGATCAGAACTAGAATCGTATAGTGTGCGCAGGGCTGCCAATGCTTCCGGAGGTTTTCCGGCCATGGCCAGCTCGAACAAATCGAATATTTTATTGCTGTCGGCGATGCCGATCAATTCCTTCACTTCCTTAGCCGTTACATTGCCACTTGATCGGGAAAGCGCTTGATCTAATATGGAAAGCCCATCGCGCACTGAGCCTTCCGCCGCTTTAGCGATGATTTCCAGCGCCTCGCCATCAATCGAAAACCCTTCCTTTGCAGCGATTTCCGAAAATCTTTGCATGAGCAACTCGGGAGACACACGCAACAGATCAAATCGCTGACAGCGCGACAGAATAGTCAGCGGAATTTTTCTGATTTCCGTGGTGGCGAAGATGAATTTCACATGCGGCGGCGGTTCCTCCAGGGTTTTCAAAAGCGCGTTGAACGCCGATTTGGAAAGCATGTGCACTTCGTCGATAATGTAGATTTTATAACGTGCTGCCACCGGAACATAGCGCACATTGTCGATGATTTCGCGGATGTCGTTAACGCCAGTGCGGCTCGCCGCGTCGGCTTCGATGACATCGACATTCCTATCCTCGGCGATGCTTATGCACTGTTCGCAAACGCCGCATGGTTCCGGCGTCGGGCCACTACTGCCATCAATACCTACGCAATTCAAGGCTTTAGCGATGATACGCGCCGAGGTAGTTTTGCCGACGCCGCGGATGCCAGTCAAAATGAAGGCATGGGCAATACGGTTAGATTTTATCGCGTTGGTGAGCGTCGTAACCAACGCGTCCTGGCCGATCAGCTCGGAAAAATTCCTGGGCCGGTATTTGCGCGCGAGAACGAGGTAAGGTTTGGTTTCCTGAGTCACAAAAATCCTGAATTACAAAGGGAACCACGAAAACGACCCGCTCCAACCCCGCTACGGCTGCTTCCTTTCGGACCTGGCCGGGTTTACGGAACGAAGCGCCCGTCTTAATGATTCCCCTGAGAGATTATAGAGTTAAAATATCGTTTACAGCAAGGATTTTTGCGGGCAAAAATTTGAGGCGCTGTTATCATGTTATTTTAGTATTGCGTTGTGGCAAAAATTCATTTCTGCTAGGAGAAGCGCGAAGGGCGATGTGGAACCATCGCTGTCGGATTTTGTGCTTTTTTCCATAAAAAATCATTCTTTCGCAATTACTTAAATAATATGAGAACAGCACCTAACATGAAAAAAGCCCCACGCAACCAAACCTTAACGCTCTCGCCCAAAGAAATCGTGGAATATAAGAAACGGCTGGTAACGGCGGATAAATTAAATCCCGCTGGCATGACCAACCGCATTATTCACGGTGATATTTTCAAGGTAGCGGGCCGATTTCCGAAAAATTTCGTCGATCTTTTGTTCATCGATCCGCCATATAATTTAACCAAGAATTTCGGCGGAAAAATGTTTAAAAAAACCGATGCCGGGAGCTATGAGAAATGGCTAGATTCCTGGCTTTCCCAGCTCGTCAAAATACTTAAGCCCCATGCCTCCATATATATATGTTCCGATTGGCAATCAACGCCCGCCGTTTATAATTCCGCGAAAAAATATTTCCATATCCAAAACCGCATCACCTGGCAGCGCGAGAAAGGCCGCAGCGCGGCGAAAAACTGGAAAAACGTCTCGGAGGATATTTTATTCTGTACAGTTTCCAAGGATTATAAATTTTATCCGGAGCGGGTGCGACTCAAGAAAAAAGTCATCGCGCCATATCGCGACAATGCCGGAAATCCTAAGGATTGGCAGCATGAAGGCGGTGAAAAGTTCCGACTCACCGCGCCCTCCAATTTGTGGACCGATATTTCGGTGCCGTTCTGGTCGATGCCGGAAAATACCGACCATCCGGCACAAAAGCCAGAAAAGCTACTAGCGAAAATCATCCTGAACAGTTCGGATGCGGGTGATTTCGTGTTCGATCCGTTCCTCGGCTCCGGCACGGCGGCGGTTGTGGCGAAAAAACTCGGGCGCAGGTTTTCCGGTGTCGAGAGCGATTTGCACTATTGCTGTCTGGCGGAAAAACGTCTAAAAATGGCAGAGAATGATTCTTCCATACAGGGGTTGAAAAATGGAGTGTTTTTGGAGCGCAACGCGAAATAGGAAATGATAAGCCCAAGCCCTCCCACATTTTTTCGAAAACGTATCACGGAATTGGCGGGAATAGCACTAGTTTTGCTTGGTGTTTTCTTAGGCCTAGCATTCATCACCTACAGCCCGAACGATCCATCATTTGACCTCGCAACTGGGGGTCATGCGCGGAATTTTATGGGCCGCGCCGGAGCGTATGTCGCCAGTCCGCTTCTGCAATTTTTTGGGTTCGCCTGTTTTGTATTGAGCACCGCGCCCCTGGCCTGGGGCATCAGGATTCTCGCGAAAAAACCACTTAAATTTCTGTGGCTGAAATTCATTATGCTAATGACGGCGCTAGTTTCTTTCGCAGCGGTTTTTGCGGTTTTTGGCGCTAAAGAGAACCTGCCGCTGCAAAGCTATGGCGGATACATCGGATATTTCTTGAAGGAAAAATTATATCACTTCAATCCGTCTGCTTTCAGTGTGATAGCTATGGTTCTGGGGCTTCTCACACTGTTTTTTGCTCTCGGAATATCGTTTTACGGCTGGTTGGAAGGAACCATAGTCGTTGCAAAAATTATCTCGTTCGTTTCGCGGATTTCTTATCGGATGTTCCAAAAAATTTATGCACTGCTCGGCAAAAAATCTTTGTCCCCACAGCCGGAACTGGGCTTGAACCTGCGGCGCCGCAAGAAAAAAGAAGCGCCGGAGCGGAAAATGCCCAGGATTTCGCCATATCTCAAGCGCGTGGCAGAACCGGAGGGTCGGCAAGATTCGTTTGACCTACCACTGCCTAATAATTTCACCCTGCCCTCGCTGAACCTGCTTTCCGATCCGCCGAAAATAAGGAAATCTGGGCTTTCCGAGAGCGCTTTACAACAAAACGCCAGGTTGCTGGAACGGGTGCTGGAGGACTTCGGCGTTTATGGGAAAATCATCGGAATCAACCCCGGCCCGGTGGTTACGCTTTATGAACTGGAGCCTGCGGCTGGCACAAAATCCTCCCGTGTCATCGGATTGGCGGATGATATTGCCCGCTCGATGAGCGCCACAAGCGCCCGCATCGCGGTGATTCCCGGTAAAAACGCCATTGGTATAGAACTGCCTAATTCCACCCGTGAAACCGTTTATCTGCGCGAGCTGCTGGAAACAGCGGAATACCAAAGCGCTGAATCGAAGTTGGCCATCGCTCTCGGCAAAAACATCGGCGGCGATCCGGTGATTGTTGACCTTGCAAAAATGCCGCATTTGCTGGTCGCGGGAACCACCGGCTCGGGAAAATCGGTGGCGATAAACACTATGATTCTCTCGCTGCTTTATAAATATTCGCCGGATGAATGCAAATTCATCATGATCGATCCGAAAATGCTAGAGCTTTCGGTTTATGATGGGATTCCGCACCTGCTCGCCGCTGTTGTCACCGATCCGAAAAAGGCGGTGGTAGGCTTAAAATGGACGGTCAAAGAAATGGAAAACCGTTATCGTTTGATGTCCACGCTCGGCGTCCGCAACATCGCCGGATATAACAGCAGAATCGAAGCGGCGCTGAAGGAAGGCGAGGTTCTGACCCGCACGGTGCAAACCGGTTTTGATGTGGAAACTGGCAAGCCGACCCTTGAGACCGTGCCGCTCAATATGGCTCCCCTCCCCTTCATTGTGGTAATTGTCGATGAAATGGCCGATCTGATGCTGGTTGCGGGAAAGGAAATCGAAACTTCGGTGCAGCGCCTGGCACAAATGGCCCGTGCGGCCGGAATCCACATCATCATGGCGACTCAGCGCCCGAGCGTTGACGTCATCACCGGCGTCATCAAGGCAAACCTGCCAACGCGGATCAGTTTCCAGGTAACCAGCCGTATTGACAGCCGCACCATTCTGGGTGAGCAGGGTGGTGAGCAGTTGCTAGGCGCGGGTGATATGCTTTACATGTCCGGCGGATCCAGGATTATACGCGTCCACGGCCCCTTCGTCAGCGACGAAGAAGTGGAGGAAGTAGTTTCATTCCTGAAAACGCAAGGCGCCCCGGTTTATATGGATGACATCACCGCGGACGAATCCGAAGATGCGGCATTCGAAGGCTCTAGCGCCGGCGAGCGCGACGAATTATACGACCAAGCGGTCGCACTCGTGCTTAATGAGCGCAAAGCCTCAACCAGCTTCGTCCAGCGCTATTTGAAAATCGGGTATAACCGAGCCGCGACCATAATCGAGCGGATGGAAAAAGAGGGCGTAGTCTCACCGGCGAACCATGTCGGAAAACGCGAAGTGTTATTGGAGGCATAGGAAGGTTAAAGTAATTGCTATGAATCCAGATTTTCCAGACTTTTTTTATGTGTTCTGCGGTCACTGTATAAATAAATAGATGACAATTATTCCTGCATATTTTATACACTCCGCAAAATCCTTTATAATTGCCCAGATAGCTCAGTTGGTAGAGCAAGGGACTGAAAATCCCTGTGTCGGTGGTTCGATTCCGCCTCTGGGCACCACTCCTTAATCTAGCCTAACCTTGCCGAACCTAAAATATCGGCCTAGAACTAAGGAAAACAGGTGCTTTCTAACCTTAACCGGTTTTTAGAAATCTGATAACATCCAGAAGAAATTGGAGTACTTTTTGGGGTACCCTGGAAAAGTCGAATCAGAAATGATTATTATAATCAATATGTTGCGGCTCTGATGTGGGAGCACCTCTAAAGTATATTGCGATAAAAATAAATCTGATTCCTTAACCTTTTATTAACCTTTCTATGAAATAATTGCCCTAATCCAACAGGGTAATGATGGTTACCCCACAAATCTTTAGCGGGAATAAAGGAGTTTAGTATGTCCAACCCACAATTAGATCAACTAGTCTCATCTAGTCTACTTAGGGCTATTGAAGCTGTTGAAGCTGCTATGGCGGAAAGCAAAAATCCTCCAATGGAGCTTTTTCCGGATCAACTGACTTATCTTAGGAATAGAGCAAGATTTGTGGCGGCAAGGCAAGGTGACCGTCTTGAGTTCATGGGACGGTTTTATCCTATCACCAATGCGGCTGGTATGCCTGACTATGAACGCTTGTCAAATGGTGAATATCGCACGGAGGGTGGAAGAAAAATCTATGATCTAGGTTTTGAAGAAGCATTTGGCGGATTTGGCAAAGGCAGAATGAATCTTTTTGATTGCTATAACTGTGGCACAAATAGTTTGTTGGTAACAACCAAATTAGAATCAAACCGAAATTTATATGATCGTGCCACTGATGCTGAGCACCTTGGTTTAGATGCTACAAGATTTATTGTATTTGATTCTGAAGCGGGGAACGCCAGGGAAGTTATTCAGGAGATTTTAGAACGGATGCAGCGGGTGCATCCCCTTACCATCATTACCCATAATCTAGGCTTTCTGCGTTTGATTAGGGAAGGAATTGCAACTCCAAATGAGGAGGCATTCCCCGAATATAGACAAGAGGGTATTCGCCAGAGATTTGTTTTTGGGCGAGCAATATTTGACGAGGCTGATAGATATGTATGTGGCGAGCTCACCAGGCCCATCGTGGAAGAATGTATGAGGTGGTCTACAGGCATTGCTTCCAGTGCAACATCTGGCAAAATAGAAGTGGATTTATTACCGGGCCAGACACGAATCGGCAGTTACCCCTTGGATGCTGGCATACGTGATGGTTATGGACCTATCATGGTAAATGCCTTAATAGCCAGTGTTGATATGATGCCAGCAACAGCGGCAACTCCAGACGTACAAAGATGGCGACATGAATTAGCGGAATGGACTAACTCTATCGCACAAGATGCACAGCTTGGGCCTCAAGTCATTCAATCAATTGATCTGGTTGGAAGATTAGTAAATGGGGCACTGACCGCGCTGCGAGATTATCATGACCATGTCGTGAGAGTTCTGGATACCCCAGTTTTATTTCACACTCCTACCATTTTGTCAGGTGAGCTTGTGGCGAATTTCCTAAATGATCATTTTTATGGTCCACCTCCTGCAGGTGCAACAGCCGTGGAAGCACGAGCTCACAGAAGAAATATTGAAATTCATGGGAATGGAGATGGCAGGGGCGGATTTGTCGCAGTATCTGGTGATACTCCGATGGATGATCTAGTAAGAGGCCGAAATATCGTAAGGTTCGGAGTAAGAACTCTTATTGATAGACTCAATAACGGTCAGCAGAGAGGAATAGTAGGAGCTGACGTCCTCGAAAGAGCGATAGATATACAAAATATTTGTGCTGTAGTTCGTTTTGGCTTGGACAACCCGGATGTCACTATTCAAAAAGCCGCACGCGGAACCAGAGCCCCTACTGCAAATTTTCCAAATATATTTGGTAGGGAACAGAAAAGCCTCCTGTTATTGGATGTCTCTCCAGCGCATTTTTTTGATGCCACTCATCCGTTTTGGGGGGAGATTAACACAAGTGTTTCTCCCCGGGCGTTTGTTAGAAACGCTATGACAAAAACCTTTGCCCATATGTTGAGGCATCCTTATATATCAAGGATACCTGGGGATTTTCCTCATATTGATGATACCAGGCCGGGCCGGAGGCCGGAAAGCTTGCCGCAGCCGAGTAATAGTTTTGTACATTATTTTGATTATGATGCAGTACAAGTGCAGCGTGTGGGTGATGCCGCCGGCATATATGAAACTGCTGAGCAGAATGTTCCACCAGGATTCATGACGGTATCTCAGGCTGTGGCGTATTTGAATAGCCCGCAGATAGCAAATGAAGAAATATTAAGAAGCCGTATTCAGCACATAGTTGAGGGCGGCAGATATTATCAGAATGGCCATATTGTAACCTCCAGCACGCAAGTAAGCGAAAATGGATTTACCATTCCTACAGATGGTTCAAAACCTGTTCAAACCTATACCAGAAGGGATTTACTAGGAACCTTGGGAAGGAATACCATAATAAGCCTGACATTGCTTGAAGGGATTTATCTGCAAATGCGGCAAGATGTGCAACAGGGCTCCATGACGGTAGAAACAATTGCGGAGCAATCTGGTGTAACAACGGCGGAAATACAAAGAGCATTGGAAAGAATAGCTAAGAGAGCCGAGGAAGAACGCAGAAGGGGTTGGGAGGGAAATACAAACATGCGGCCCGGAACTGACTCTAAGGAAGTAAGGCCTGGAGAGGAACCTAGATTGCCTCCTGGAGATGAGAAGGGTCTTGACGATAAAGAAAAAGGGACTGGGACTGATAAGACTTAACAATCCCGCTAAAATAATAGTTCTCTAAATGTTATGAATGAACAGCTCCCAGATGGATCGGCAGAAGAAAAGAATCTTAGCTCGGTGAGCGGAACCCCATTGCCTCTGGGCGCTGGAGACTTAGCAGAACTTTTGGCCGAGCTGCAAAGGATGCGGGATGAGAAAGACCCGGTCTCTGTGGAGCAAGAAACTAGGAAAGGAAGGGAAGAGGCGGATAGGGAGTATGAGAGGCTGCTGGCAGCAAAATGGGTGCTGCAAGCTGACGTTCAAAAGCAGATTGAGGAAATAAGACCGGGAACGACAAAGATGTTAGTTGCTAAACGCACTAGCCGACTAGAACCAGGAAAGAAATATCTAATTAATGGGATGGAGGCACCTAAGGATTACGAGGGCCACACTTACTCACGTGAAGAATTAAGATGGCAGCCTCCTCATGATTTATTCACTGTACTGCTTCACCCAGAATATGCTGCAGCAATGATAGAAGATGAAAAGAAATATAAGGAATTGCTGGACAAGAAGTATGTACCACAGGTTGATGTTCAAAAGCAGATTGAAGAAATAAGACCGGGAGCATCAAATAAATTAGTTGCTACTCGCACTCGTCAACTAAAGTCAGGAAAGAGATATCTAATTAATGGGAAAGAGACGCCTAAGGATTACGATGGCAAAACTTACTCACGTGAAGAATTAAGATGGCAACATCCTCATGATCCATATACCGTCCTACTTCATCCAGAATATGCTGCAGCAATGATAGAGGCTGAAAAGAAACATAAGAAATTACTGGATAAGAAGTATGTGCCACAGGACGATGTTCAAAAGCAGATTGAAGAAATAAGGCCAGAAGCTGCACATGGTTTAGTTGCTTTCCGCACTCGTCAACTAAAGTCAGGAAAGAAATATCTAATTAATGGAACAGAGGCGCCTAAGGATTACGAAGGCAAAACTTACTCATGTGAAGAATTAAGATGGCAGCATCCTCATGATAAAAATACCGTCCTACTTCATCCTGAATATGCCGCAGCAATTATAGAAGCTGAAAAGAAATATACGGAATTGCTGGATAAGAAGTATGTACTACAGGCTGATGTTCAAAGGCAGATTGAAGAAATAAGACCGGGAGCATCAAACCTATTAGTTGCCCAACGCACTCTCCGACTAAAGTCAGGAAAGAAATATCTAATTAATGGGATGGAGGCACCTAAGGATTACGAGGGCCACACTTACTCACGTGAAGAATTAAGATGGCAGCCTCCTCATGATTTATTCACTGTACTGCTTCACCCAGAATATGCTGCAGCAATGATAGAAGATGAAAAGAAATATAAGGAATTGCTGGACAAGAAGTATGTACCACAGGTTGATGTTCAAAAGCAGATTGAAGACATAAGACCGAGAGCAGCGAAGCTATTAGTTGCTGCCCGCACTCGTCAACTAAAGCCAGGAAAGAAATACCTCATTAATGGGATGGAAGCGCCGAAGGATTATGAAGGCAAAGCTTACTCGCGTGAAGAATTAAGGTGGCCGCATCCTCAGGATCCATATACCGTCCTACTTCATCCTGAATATGCTGCAGCAATGATAGAAGCTGAAAAGAAATGGAAAGAATTACTAGATAAGGGATATGTGTTGCAAACTGATGTTGAAAAACAGATTAAGAAAATAAGGCCGAGAGCAGGAAAGCATATAGTTGCTCGTCGCACTCGCCGACTAGAATCAGGAAAGAAATATCTAATTAATGGAACGGAGGTACCGGAAAGTTATGAAGGTAAAACTTACTTACATGAAGAGTTAAGGTGGCGGACTACTGATACTTTAAGCAGTGCGCTGCTTCATCCTGAATATGCCGCAGCAATTATAGAAGCTGAAAAGAAATATACGGAATTGCTGGATAAGAAGTATGTACTACAGGCTGATGTTCAAAGGCAGATTGAAGAAATAAGACCGGGAGCATCAAACCTATTAGTTGCCCAACGCACTCTCCGACTAAAGTCAGGGAAGAAATACCTAATTAATGGAACAGAGGCGCCTAAGGATTACGAAGGCAAAACTTACTCATGTGAAGAATTAAGATGGCAGCATCCTCATGATAAAAATACCGTCCTACTTCATCCTGAATATGCTGCAGCGATGGTAGAGGCTGAAAGACGGTTTGTACTAAGAATGGGAGCTACTTCAACCACTGCAGGGGATGTTGTATCTCCTTCCCCTGCATTGGAGCAACAAGTTGAATCCAAAGAGCAAAAGGAAAAAGAGAAATAACGGTATGGGCTATAAATTAACAAAAGAAAAAAAGATAGAAATTCAACTAATCCGTGGTTTTAATACGGATGGTGAAAGGGTTTATATATACCTTGCTCTTTATAAACACCGTGTCCGCGACTTGAAACTCGCATTAATGACTAAAACCACTAGTCCGGAAGATTTTGGGGTTATTATCGCTTCCGGAGAAGGCGAGCCTGATGAAGAAACAGAAAATTACATTCATGAAACTTACTTCGCTAAGAAAAATAATTAGGTGGAGGTAGTTTTGAATTGCTACAGTTATAAAACAATACATTGGTCTCTATCTGTGAACCATAGTACCGTGAAAAGTCAAAATCCAAACCGGGGTACTTTTTGGGGTACCTTGGGAAGGTCGAACCAGGAATCATTATTATAATCAATATGTTATGGTGCTGATGTGGGAGCGCCTCTGGCACCACTTTCCAAGTGGTGTCTCTTCTAAATGTATAATGCCCGTCTAATTGTGCATGGAAAATGCCAGGAAATCAGAATAACACCTTATTTATTATATCTTTTAACTCTAAAACTGGATCAATCACAAGAGGCTTGATCATAACTCCATTTACTATTCATTCAGTAATACCCGGGTTGACCGGATAATTTATATTTCCCCCGCCAGTCTTATTACCTGCAGGGACATCCGCACGGATCAAATGGATATCTTTGCCGCTGTAAGAATCACTTTTATTGGTAACTGTAATTTCCTGAGTTTCCCGCTCTGCCAGTTTCTTTTCTTCAAGCTCAGAGGCCTTGATCCTTAAGACATAATGCCCGGTAAACACTTTTTCAAAATCAAAAAAGCCATCGAATTCCGAACGCTGGGTGGCGATTACCTTTCCATCATCATTGACCAGTTCCACCGTAGAACCTTCCAGCGGTACTTCAAAGGGCTGTCCGCCCTCCCCTACGCCATTGACATAAACGATACCATCAATATCGCTGGTAGCGGTGAGAAGGAAATCAACTTCCGGTGCGGCGCCCGGATGCGTTATCACTGTATAGCCGTTTTTATAGGGAACCCAACGCGGGTCAGGAATCTGGCTTTGATCGATCTCAATATTCACCGGTCGGTAGGTATCCACGCCTAGTATCAGGTCTTCCGCATCATTGTTCGCAGTATATTTTTTGCCGCCGACGTTATAACCAAGAGGTTCCGTGATCAATTGATCCCCATCATCCAATTTCTGGTTATTATTGGTATCTAGATAAGTCTTGGCGACCACTCCACCCTTGCTAGCCAGACTTTGGCTTGTGGTACGAACATCATTGCTTCTAGGGTCTTTTGCCAGCGAGAAGGTAAGGCGGCCGAGAATTTGCGCATCCCCTCTCTCGCTGACCGAAGTTTCCAGACTGATCTTATAAAGTTGACGATCCCATATGATGGAATTTAGATAGGTGGACGCACTAGACTCGACTAAATCCTTCTGAATCTCGATACGGTCAGAAACATTTTGTGTGATATTATGCTGCAGAACCAAATCGATTTTCTGCAATTGCTCCAATGGCTGCAACTCATATTCGAGAACGTTATGGATATTCCAGCCGAACAGATTGCCACGCAGCGCGAAATCGCCTATGTAAGTATCCAGGCCAGGGGAGTAAGTGGCAGTCAGGTTATTGCTGATACCAATGCCGCTGATCGAGGTAGTAAATCGGTGCGTGATGAATTGCTGATCGCCGGTTGGGAACGTTTCGTTTTTCACATTCAAACCCATAGTCATATAGGGCAAGAATAGGAAAGAAGGGAAGGAAGTGTTGAGGTCGATCTGCGATAGCGAGGTAGGCGTCGCTCCTGTTAGTACATTTTCCTCACTGGTATAGTTGTCCGAATAGAATCGCTGTTCCAGCTTAAGGCTTACATCCTTGATGGCGGTGACAAGGGTGGTTTTGGTTGCCCATTGATTATTATCGGTTACCGCGCCATCAAACCCAATTATTGATCCGAGCATATCGGCGCGGAGCCCGGAAGTCAGATAATTATGCACGCCATCAATCAGTGGAGTCGAAACAGCTCCAACCACTCCGGTAAGCCATTTTGTTAGGCCAAATTGGAAGTCGCTCACATAACGCACGTCCTTGGTATTCTGTACCCCAAAATCCTCATTCAGGCCGAAGAGAGATTGCGATTTTTGATCAACCGAGGCAAAATAACGGAACTCCCCCGGGTGCAAAACCTCATCGCCAATGTTATATTGCCTAGTTTCCTCACGTGTTTGTCCTTGCGGTCCATAGAACACTAGGCGGAAGATGTTATTTCCATAGAGCAACGGCACGTTGATGAACTGATATCTGCCATCGGTTCCAACATGCTGAAAATCTATCAGGGCATCGTTCCGGTAAAGCTCAACATCCCAATCGGCAATGCTATCACCCACCAGGCTCACATGGTCGAATTCAAGGTTGCTGTTCACCGGCAAGTTGGTAACAGAAACGCCGCGCCCTAAGCTGGTAGTGGCAACCAGTGGCACCGAACCGGAATTGATGTCCCCGACATCAAATGCCGTGGCATGCATAGGCCCTAGCAGCTGGGCATCCGCATCTTTGCGGCCGAGGTCCAACCGCGCTATCTCGGGATTTCTATCGTTATTACCGGCAACATAAGTATTAGCGCTCAAATAGGCGAGATCACCGCCGCCGACAACAGAATAGCCATAAAAAGAGCCTTTATTGGGGGCAGTATTGCCTGAAGTAACCGGCACAATGGGAACCGTCGTACCGGTATTGGTGATAAAGTTATTATTGGTCAGGCTTGTGGTTAGGTTGTTGGCAGAATTCGCATTATGGGTGAATCCGGTATTCAAATCTAAATCGAGAAACGGAAAACTAATTCCCTGGTATGGCGCTTCAATCCGGTCATAAACCACTGCCTGTTTCTGTTGCTGTTTCTGGAATTTCTCCAGCTTTTTCTCCCGCTCCATTTTAGTCATTATCGGCAGTGGCTCAGTTGGGTTGATATGCATGATGAGTGAAGCAAGATCGAACTTGAATTCCAAAGGAAACCAACGCGCGAGTAACTCGCTGTTAACGAAAAGCATTCCGTCTTTAATTCTCACTTGCGCCTTAGGGAAGCTGGTTCTCTGACCCTTGATTTCGGCGAATCCTTCCTTCACGTTCAACAGGAAAGTGTTTTCCTCTTTTACGAACCAACCTTTGGCAGTATTGGTTAAAGGATCAAAGGTTATGGGAAAATCAAGCAAATGCATGAGGTCGCTAAAGGAAATCAGGTAATTCTGATTTTCGGTGCTATAGCCTTCAATGAAATTTTCAAGCGCGATCTTATCAAGCATCGTCTGGAATATAACCAGATTATCCTCATTCAAGGCATCTAGCTGCTCTTTCTCCTGCACAGGCTTCGCTGGTTGCGTAGAAGGTTGCTCGGATGGTGCAGCTTGGAGAGGCACAGGTTTTGCCGGCAGGGTTTTTTCCGTGGGACTTGTTTCTTCCAGGCCGGGGAAGGGTTCATTGGGAAGAATTTGTAAATAGCCCTGGTTGGTATCGATCCGTAAATTCAGCGGGAAAAAACTTTCCAGCAGGGCTATATCTACATAGATCTCACCTTTATTTATGAAAGCAGTATTGGGGGGAATTTTTACCTCCTTGCCCTCGATGATGGCCTGGCCGGTATTGACATGCAGGACGAAGATGCGGCTCGGGCTCAAGAACCAACCGCTCGCGGTGGCGTTTGGCGCGTCTATCGTAATATTGAATTTCAGCTTGCTGGCAATCACCCCGAGCGGCACCAGGAAACTACCGTTGTTGGAATAACCTTCTATAGTTCCTAAACTGGTATCCCGGTATTTAAGATCGACTTTTATCGCACTTTCCGGGGTAAATATCTTTTGCGGCGGAATCTCCTGGCTTCTCGCCTCTACAGATACGGTTGAGATCAGAAAGGCGGCAAAAATAATGAGCAGTGACTTCCCGTTAGCCACCTATCTCATCCTTTTCCTCTGACATACTCAGAAAGGCAGTGCAGCAACATCATTAGATTCCGATTTCTTTTTGCGCCAACAAGGCACCGCCGTCTTTTTCCTGGGTAGTATATGTCATGATCAATTTACCATTAGCAATCTTCATACCCTTCGGCACATCGAGCGGCAGCGATATTTTACGTTTGGCCATCGGCCGGTAAACAGCCAGCCCAGGCTGGTATTTGACTACGGTTGGTTTGTCTCCTGCCGCAGGCTGGTAGGTCACAGTTATATCACCAAACCCGGAGCGGTTGCCTTCCCGGGTGATTTCCGTATCCAGATAATATGCTCCATTTTCCTCACGCAGCTTTGTTTCACCAAAAGCAACGTTAACATGTAATTGCCCCTGCATAACCAGTACCGGAATGACTATCGAAAATCGGGTTTTAACGGCGACACTCATTCCTTTCTCAGGTTCCTTGGGCGAAATAGGGCTACCGCTGGGATCGACATTATTTTCCACCACCGTTGCTTTTATATGGGCACGGTATTCGCCATCTTCGAGCCCTGAAGGCTTCCTGACAATGACACGTAGTGTCTGAGTCTGGTCTGGCTCCAAAATCATCTGGCGCGGCGATATATGGATGAATTTCTTGGCCGAGAAAGGCTCCTCCTTATCACCTTCCAGAGGCTGGATAGCACCATTCTCCTGCATGTCCATATCGATCACTTCGATGCGGTAGAGCCCGCGTGCACCACCATTATTTTTAACCAGTAGCTCCACGTTGCGATTCCGCTCTCCAAGCACTATCCTGGTCGGCAGAAGCAGAAGGCCGGCATTTTCATCTGCCATGATAGGGCTGGGAAGGATAAGAACTGTGCCGAGCAGAATAACCGCACATAAGTGAAAAATAAATTTCTTCTGCATAAATCGACTCCGGATAAAATATGACGCGCTCATGGAATATTGACCATAATGTTATAGGCCGGATTATAGGTAGTGCCATCGCTCACATTCTGGTTATAGCTGATTGTTGCCCCCAGATAAAGCGTGAGGCTCTGCCCTTTCCGTAGCAGCAGCGACGACACCGGAAACCTGTTGATAGTGGTGGAGCCGAACTGACCGGTAAAGTTATTCATTTGTAACACCCCACCGCCACCGTTATTCTCGACATCTATCGTAACCGTGACATCGTTCACATGATCGGTGTTAGTAATGGTATATTGGCCCCGTGTCTGGATATTGTTCAGCGAAGTCCCGATTCCGCTGGCACTCCCTGTTGACCCGTTGATGGTAAAAGTCTCGGTGCCGGCAGCAGGTATCTGGATCATGCCGAAATTTATCGGGGTAATTTCCGAGATCTGGATTGCCGCCCATGAAAGCACAGGGCATAGTAATAAAAATAGGAAAAGCACCGCATAACGCATATGATTAGCAAAACACATTCCAAATGCATAATGCTATGATGATGCGGACGCAACTAAAAGGTTTATAAATGGGGGATGTTATATAGCGATTTAAGCTATATTATGTTGCGCTGGATCATTATTACTTGAAGGGGCTTTAAAGCGCCGATTAATTGTAAGTTACGACGAGATCAAACATTGGGTTTGCGGTATCACCATCATTGCTGACGCCGCTGGTGGTGATAGTTATTCCAACCAGCAATGTTTTGCCCGATCCTGGAGCTACCTGCGCCGCTAGATTGCAAGGGTTCGCCGTACCGCCGTTATAGGCGCAGGTGGCAGCGGATGGAATTACATTATTGTTAGCGACATAGTTTTGCGCGCTTATATTGACGGTATTATTACTTGAGCCAGTGACGGTATATTTCCCTACCGCCGCACCACTCATGTAATCTGCGGCATTGGTGTTGGTTATGTTCCCGTTCGTATCTAGGGTCAGCACCCGGCCGGCTCCCCCTGTGGCGACTGATCCAAAATTCGGCAACTGGTTAGTGGCAATCACAAGCGGGCTGACAAATCTAACTACAGCATTGGTGGAAAGCGTCACCGCTTTAGCTTCAAGACCGAAGCCAAATATTATTGCGACTATAAGGAGCGCACAAAAGGTTTTTAAGCTCTGCATTCATTGACTAGAGTACAGTTCCGCAGGTTCTGATTCAAGAAATTTATCGTGACAATATGAAGAAAAACCCAGCAATTTCAATAAATTACCAGGAATAATTTTATTAAATAACCTTCAAAATTTGTAAAAATTCCTATAGGTATAATCTATCTGCTTGATCACGCTAGACTATCTTGCACAATCAGGTGGAAATAAGAAGTAAGGCAGGAGGAATTAGGAAAGAATGGATTAGTATTAAAGGCTAAGTTTAATAAAAAGGGACGCAGTTGCGTCCCTTTTCGATAGCTTACTTAATAGTATATTTAGTCATAGACGACGGTTATCTGAAAAGTCGGGTTAGCGACAGTGCCATCGGTTTCAGTGTTGTTGGTAGTCATCGTAAGCCCCACCAGTAAAGTTTTTCCTGCATTGCCGGGAGCGACCTGGGTACTAAGGTTGCAAGGAGAAGATACGGCACCCCCGTTATAGGCGCAGGTAGCTGCCGAAGGGACTACGTTATGGTCTGCGCCATAGCCGCCAATGCTAATAGCGATCGTACTACTCGCAGAACCTTTGATAGTATAGTTACCGGCTAACGCACCACTGACATAATCCGAGGAATTGGCGCCGGATATGGCTCCAGTGGTACTTAAAGTAAGGGTTTGACCCGAAACGTCTGTTATTACATTACCAAAGTTCGGGAGTGTGTTGGCGGTAACGGTAATTGGGGCTACGAAGCTAACCACAGCGTTGCTGCCAAAAACCAGCGCCTGCGCGGAAAATCCCGCTCCGATAATCAAAACAAAGGAAGCGATTAAAAGAGAGAGCTTCACTTGTTTAGTTTTCATATAATTCATAAATACTCCTGTTGTTAAAATGTGTAATTCCGATCTGTCTACATGCTATTACTTAAATACATAAAGATACTATTACATAATAGCTAATAACTGGTTAAATTCCAGTTAATTTTTATTAAATATTTGTTACAAAAATTACAATACGAAATTATAGATTTATCAATGCGTTACTTGGCGCCCGGACACAATGGAACAACAGTATTAGCATCATAAAATATTTCTCTTTAATAATTAAGATTTTGTAACATACGGCTATTATATTCACGCAAGCTCCATGCTAAAAAATTATTCCGACCTGATCCATTGAATAATAATAGGAAATAAAGATAGGATTTTAGTGATTCCCAAGCCGCGCTAGGCAGGTAGTTCCTATTATAGGATAGCGAATAAACCGTGCTCAGCTTGATAACCAATGAAATAATGAGGTTTGTCAGTGCATTAGGGATTCCTTGGATTAAGTGGGATAGGTCGAAAGGAAACTAGAGAAGTATGAAAGACACGTTGAAACCGGGGAAACCTAGATGAAGACTGCGATATTCTCGCATCCGGATTGCCTGCAGCATGAGACCGGCTCCATGCATCCGGAAAGCCCGGCTCGGCTGGCGGCCATCATGGACGCGCTTAAATCTTGTGACTTCTCGGGCAAGCTGGATTTTGTCAACGCCCCGGTTGGCACCAGAGACCAGATATTGCTGGTGCATACGCCAGATCATCTGGGATTTGTCGAGAGTTCAATTCCCGCAGATGAATCACTGGCTTACCTCGATGCGGATACCGTAATCTCCAAAGGAAGTTTCCCGGCGGCGCTACGCGCTGTCGGTGCCGGATGCCAGGCCGTTGATGATGTGATGCAGGGTAAATACAAAAGCGCATTCTGCGCGGTGCGCCCGCCCGGCCATCATGCCACTCCCAGCCGAGCGATGGGATTTTGCATATTCAACAACATCGCCATCGCCGCGCGGCATGCCATGCAAAAATATAATTTGCAGCGGGTGGCGATAGTGGATTTTGATGTGCATCATGGCAATGGAACACAAGATGCGTTTGCGCGGGATGCAAGCGTTCTATACATTTCCACGCATCAATGGCCGCATTATCCGGGAACCGGGCAGCCAAATGAAAAGGGCGTGGGAAATCTTATAAATATACCATTACCGGCCGGAACTGCCGGAAAAGCCTATCGCAATATTTTCTCGGAAAATGTTATCCCGGCGCTCAAAAATTTTAAGCCGCAACTTATTTTGGCATCGGCAGGATTCGATGCCCATCGCGATGACCCGCTGGCATCGATAAAACTGACAAAAGAAGATTATCAATGGATCGGGAACCAATTATCCAGCATCGCCAATGAATGTTGCGGCGGCAAAGTAATTTCCATGCTGGAAGGCGGATATAATTTACCAGCACTGGCGGAAAGCACTGTAAGTTATCTCCGCGCGTTCTTAGGAATAGCTTATTGACGCTTTGCACCGCACCGCCTAGCTTGAATTGATGCATATGCCATCTTTATTTATCTCCCACGGCGCACCGACGTTAGCGTTAGAGAAAAATAATCCAACTGCCGATTTCCTGCGCGGCATCGCCGCAAACTTGCCCCGGCCAAAGGCTATCGTGGTCGCTTCCGCGCATTGGGAAACCGATTCACCAATGGTAAATGGCGCGGGAAAGCCCAGAACCATTCATGATTTTCGTGGTTTCCCGAAAGAGCTTTATCAAATTTACTATGATGCTCCGGGCGATCCTAAACTCGCGGCCATGGTAAAGAAATTGCTGGATGATGCGGGGTTACAGGCCGGGATAGATCCAGGCCGAGGGTTCGATCACGGGGTATGGAGCCCGCTAATGCTGATATATCCGAATGCCGATATTCCGATTGTGGAAATATCGGTGCAGCCTGAGCGAGATGCGCGCTGGCATTACCAGATCGGCACGGCTTTAGCGCCACTCCGCCAGGAAGGAATATTAATCATCGGCACCGGAAACTTGACGCATAATTTACGTGAAACCATGACCGGCAATCATGCCAAGGCGCCAACTTGGGTGACCGAATTTTCCGAATGGATTGCTGCCAAAGTGGCGGAAGGGGATATTGAAAGCCTGGTTGAATGGCAGAAACTCGCACCACATGCCATAGAGAACCATCCAACTCCGGAGCATTTCTTGCCGTTTTTCGTATCCCTCGGCGCTGCCGGAAAGCCGCTAAAAGCAAAGCGGTTACATAACGAAGTAGCTCAGGGCGTATTGGCGATGGATGCTTATGAGTTTGGGTAGACATAATTGCTTACCATATCCATAAAGACATTTGTTTACCTAAAGTTTTTTAGGTCATTGTAGACTTCAATGAACAGGGGGGAACCTGTGAAGGAGAGAGGAGAAATTGGGCCAAAGAACATAAATGGAAATTTCCCATTACTACTTGGATCAATGAATGATTTATACAATTTAATTGCCGCATTGTTATTCACTACTTCGCTTACTTTTTTTAACTCCTGTCCAGATGTAAGGCCATAACCAAAACCAAAGATCCTCATTTGCCTTATTATTTCTTCTGATAAGGATTCAATAGTTTGAGTAATAAACATATACCCTATGCCATACTTTCGTGTAGTTCTTACAGAATCAACTATTTCCTTTGTTAATTCCTTTATCTTTTCATCTTTTGTATCAGTAGATATAAATCTGTGTGCCTCATCCATTACGATTAGCGCATTAGCCTTCTTTCTTTTAGCGTAAAAATTTGCCCCTGCTTCCACAATAGCGCTCTCAATGAGAGTAACAAATCTTGCTTGCAGGTTTTCATTCTCTATTTCCCCTTCTTTAGGACTAATATCTAAAATAATAAAGTTACCATTTTCTTCAACAATCTCTTGCACAATTTGCTTTATGGGTATTTTTTCGCTGCCATTGGATTTCTTTTCAGAAAACAGCTGTAGGGTTGCAGACCATTTATTTCTTAAATCAATTTCGTTATCAATACTTTCTAATAGATTATTAATTCTTCTTGCCAATCTTTGCCTGGTGTTTGCTGTTCCGTAAATATCCATAATATACTTAGAGTACTCATCTTCTTTTTCCTGTTTGTCATTAAGGGCTATGAATCGCTTAAGCATCTGTTTAAGCAATTCTATGGGATCAGAAATTGTGCTTAAAGAGAAACTACCCTTATTAAACCTGCCGTCTAAATAACCTACAACTGCTTGAGCGGCCCGCTCTTCTATTTCTAGAGTATATAGTTTAAATACTTGTTTAATAAATCCGTTATTTAACAATAAATTAGCAAACAACTCGGTATTATCGCCAGGCAAATAAATATCCTCTAGTATTTTGTATTTCTTATACTTCATTCCTTTCTTTATTTCTGTGGCTAGACTTCCTCCCGAGGGAAGTAAGTCCTGATCCAGGTAAAATTGGCCTTGTGGATCAAGTACTAATACGCTGATATTATTTTTATTTTTTACATAACCAAGAAGCGCCAGGGATGCCGTTACTGTCTTCCCAGAACCAGTTTTTCCGAAAATCCCAATATGATAGGCATCTTTTGCACCATATTCATGATTATTCAAATCATCTTTATCAAAGTGCTTAAACCAGAAAGGTAGATTAACTTCTGTCCCATACACCTTGCCTATATATGTAACGGCTTTATCGTGTACCTTCATTAAGGCAGCCATAACATGATTATCCATCTTAAATACTTTTATACCTGTCGATGGTGAGGTTCCGAGTATATAGCCTTTAGGGTCACTCTGACCTAAATCATAACATGCTTGAACGCTAATAGATGCAATCCTGTTATCTGCCGCGCCACTTAAGTGCGGCAAACTTCCGTGCCTTTTGATTACGCCCTTAAAAGAAGGGTCTTCGTGCCATCTATTTTTAGTTTCAATCTCAATAATCTGGCCTATAACTAGTACGTTTCTGCCATCTTCTTCTAAAGATACATAAACCATTTGCCCAAGTGCGCGGTCAGTTTTAGTAACTTCAGTAATGTCAATAACAACTTCCAGGGTATTACTTGGAGAGCCAGTTATCCCCATTGCCGCGTTCCCAGAATTTTTAATTCTTTCTAAGATTTCTTGAGAAAAAGTTTTGGCCATATTCAGGTTCTATAGTTAAATAATAAGTTGAAATATCCTTTATCTATTTTCAGATTTGGTGAAAGTTTAATTCCCTCTTGGATAGCTACCATTCCGGTAGATATACCTTTGGCCATTATATCAACCAGATATTGCGGATATGGTTCTCTGATTTCGGGAAAAACAATCTGTTTCTTAATACTGAGAAGGTATTTTTCTAAACGCTGACTATCAGCCACCAATGATTTCTTTAATTCAATCCGGTATGCAGGGCCATCTTGGTAGGGTTTGTAATAGGTATAATAGAGTGCAGATTCCTTATCCTTTTTTGATTGATTGTCTCTAGTTCTGAGAGGATTGATAGCTTCGGCAAGTGCTGTATTCAACTCGACGCGCTCTGGTATATTAAGGTTGCACTTGATATGGAGGTCATCCCAAATCCTTTCTCTTTCATCCTTACTTTGGCCAACTGACAATGGTATTAGATATTCATCCTCATCAAGCGCAAGTGAGAAAAATGTTTTATCATCAAGTCTTATATTCTGCGCTCCCAAAAACGCCTCTATAACGTCTTTTGAAGAACTGTATTTAGCCAAGGCTATAATTTTATCATTATTGAATGCAGACTGGATAATGTCAGGAATATCAGGAATGATTTTACTGTATGTTTCCTTTAGAAATGTTCGTAGCGCTTCTGCGTACTCTTTTCCAGCCTTTTCATCACTAGCCGAAAGCATACTATTAATTTTTATAATAGAAGTAAAATGAGTGCCATCCATGATTCTTATTTCATGGTCGCAATTCGCTAAAACGCTTAATTCCATCAAGAACATTGTGCCTTGAGCCAAACTGCTATTCGCGCTGTCGTGAGGTAAAACCGTCTGCCATTGGTAATACTGATTCTTGGCAGTACCCCAGTCTTTTGTTTTATCTTCTGTAAGACCTTCCACGCCGACCGCCAGCACCAGAAGCAAATCGGAGCCCGTCATCTTTTCTACAATCATGCTGCCGTCAACAGCTACTAATGAACCTGAAAAATCTTTGGTGGAAAGTTTTGCTATCTTTCCAGTATCCCGCAGATGCTTTATTCCTTGCTGTATAGGCTCATCTTGGATGTCAAACAGCGCGTTCATTTTGTCCACGGTATTTGGTAGATGCTCAAGAATTTTCCCTAGCAATTCTTCGGGTAAGTACGCGTAAGAGCGCGTTTCTAATTCTTGAGAGTTAGTTATGATAGTAATTCCTTATATTTTTCTATGTCTAATAGGGTTTGTGTAGCAAAATCTTCACTATCAAACTCTAAGTATGATTTATTATTCTCGGCACGGCGTAAAGCCCATTTTTCTTTCCAAAATGCTGTCATTTCCTCAATATTTCTATCAGTCCATTCGGGTCGTTCCCCTTTCTGAATAACGTCTTCCAGATTGTGAACCATAGGGAATAAATATAGTGCTCTCTTAATTCCATGAGAGATCCCATTCGCAAAGCCCAATAATTGTAACGAAAGGTCAATCAAGCGCAATTTTCGGGAAGGTCCGCTTCCGTACCCGCGCCTAACATCATATTTTCTTTTCTCAAGGTACTTCACCAAATCCTCGTAGAGGGCGTTTGGGATGTGGAAGGTTCCGTTCCCCTGAGTATAACCAATAAATTTTGCTACTGTTTCATCCTTAAACCGAAGACGATTATATACACTGCTTTTACCGTATGCACCGGTGGTGGTAATAAAAAGGAGGTTTGAAGGTAGTATCCGCTTTTCTAATACAGTCTTCTGATTGCGATATTTTTTGCGGAATTTCTGCCGCACAATATCGGCAGTCATGAGAAGAGAAACAAGTTTTCCACCCAGGATATCATTGTAAGGGGGCAATGCCCCTATTCGCTGGGCACTTAATGATTGATTTACCCAAAAATCCCGCTCATCTGGAGCGATGCCAAGATATTTATCCCGTGGTCCCCAGCTTAAAATCGGGCTTTGTAAACCTATAAGACCTATAGGAGCATCATGATATTTATCCCAGACGATAAAGCGCATCTGGCGCCCATAAGCCCTCTCATAAGGCAGACTCCACCAAATAATATTCCACCAACGGAATAGTCGTTCTTCTTCACTCTCAGGTTCAACCTCTATTAAAACTGGATCAATTTTCTCAATTTCCAGTTTTTTGCCATCAATTAAATGATTTTTTATTAATTTGAGATTTCTACGGAGAAAATTTTCTTTTTCTTTTACGCGCTCAGCCTTCGCTATTTCGTGAACTTTACGCCTTTCCTCACGCTCATTATTTTCCAGGAGGAAAAGGCCATTCCTTTTAACGCTATATCCTTGTTGTTTGAGAACAAGTTTTACTTCTTTTTTTAGTGTTGCTGCTGATTCGATAGGCATAACTAACTTGTTTCTAAAGAAGACCTACTTACAGTAGGTTTCCCGGATAATATAATAAATCTGTCAGCACTTAAATACTTAAGTTCTCAATTATAATGATTCCAAAACCCCTTCCCTCTCCGGATCCCAGTAAAAACTATCCTCCACTACCAACAGCCTCCTCGGCCACCCGCCTCACCCACTTCAACCCCGCCTAAGTTGCTAACCCGCAAATTCCCCGGCGATTTATCTAAAATCCCATCCATTTTTCCCACAAATAATCGCTATAAATCAAACTATTAACAATTCCTTCCCGCGTTAACCTTTTGTTAACCTTTCTCGGTTACAATGGCTTCATAGCGATTAAACAGGAGAAAACTATGCACAGTTCATATACCGCTTCGGGGGCGCACGCCTTTATGTCTGAATCCGCGAAAGTTAACACGTCATGGCCGGAAGTGCGCGGCGTCACCGTTCCCGGGAAAAATGAGGACGGCGTCGCCATGGATGTTTATATCGGGGCGGCGGGGACGATCGAGGAATTATTCAGCGGCGGGAATATACATTTCAAATGCACCGCCCATCAAGGCGATCAGGAAACCCTGATGATCCCGACGAAAGAAGCGGCGCAGGCGATAAAACTGCTGGTTGACCGGAACCGGAAACTGGCCAAGGCCGGTTCCAAGAAAGAGGCAATTGAACCGGCGCTCGCCGAAGCTGTGGCCAACGTCCTGCACTGATTATTTTAAGCAACTATAAAAAAAGCGCTGGGGTAAAATCCGGCGCTTTTTTATTGGTAGCGCCACCAGCCGGTTTCGTTCACCGCGTAAATCGGCTCGTAATGATAAATCTTATCGGATGAGACTATCTGCTTCACCTGATTATCGAGAACCAATTCCTGCCCGTGGAACTTCACCACCAGAACGCTATGCAGAATGTGGATGTTATTATCCATCAGCACCACTATACGCATGTCATCCTCCGGGAAGCCAAGCTCCTTCAGCGAATAGAACTTGGCGATAGCATAATCCTTGCAATTGCCGCTTTTTTTAAGGAATTCCAGCGGCGTCTCCCAATAATTATTGATCCCCCAATTGGCAAGATCAGTCACATATTCCGAGCGATTCATCTGGCTATTCACCGCTTTTATCTGCTCTAAGGGCGGCTTGTTGCGTAACGAGGAGATAAAATCTGCCCAGGAATTCATGAAACAACTATTTTCCCTACCCATGCAAGGGTTGCCGATAAGCTTCCTATCCTTTGGATGCTGCACCGTAACCCTGACCCATCTGGGAAATGGTTTTAGGTTTTGCGAAATGCTCTCATTGGCAAAAATACCCGAAAACCCAGCATTTGCCGGAGATGCAGCCATATGGCAAATCGCCAGCAAAATCAAAGCTAACAGTTTTGGCTTTTTCATGGTGCTAATATAATGTATCAATATCGCTGCCTCATGATACTATTTTACTGCAACAAATAAAATGCTTAAAAAACCTTCGATTTTCCGTTCACGTTACACCACAGGCTATGGAATTTTAGTCCTGGTTTCTGGAATGTTGCTGCTGGCATTTATCTGCTTGTCGCTGATTATGCAATTCTATAAGGCGGAGCGGCAGCGGGCGCTGCTCGAATGGCAGGTGGTGCTTTCCTTGGTGGCTGAGAGCCGGGAAAAAGATGTCGATCAATGGCTTCAGGGGAAAATCCAGACGCTTTCCTCCCTAGCTGATAACACTTCGCTCCAGCTATACATGACCGATCTTGCTACCTCCCATGCTGCAACAAATGGTGAAGCACAAGCTCCGGCGGCGACCGATTATTTGCGCATTCTATTGCAAGTGACTGCCGAGAGAGCGGGTTTCGCGCCTTCAACTAAGCCGGAAAAACTCGGCAACGATCTGGTTCTTGATACAACGGCGGGCATAGCACTGCTTGATGGCCAGCGCAATACGATCGCTGCCACTCGTTACATGCCGGAAGTTTCAGGGCCGCTTGCCGATTTCGTGAAAAATGCCAAACCGGGAGAGAGAAGTTCCCTGGATATTTTTACCCTGGAGGAAAAAAGTCCGGCATCTTCGGAGAAGCCGAGGATGGTTGCCTTCCTGGAGCCGATTTTCGCAGTGCAGGGCGATAGGAAACCCGAGGATCATATAGGGTTCGTTCTGGGCGTTGTCGAGATTAATGATTCGCTCTTATCCCGCCTCTATCAGCCAGGACTCCCTTATAATAATTCCGAGACTTTGCTGGTGAGAAAAACCGGTAATTTCATCGAATATATATCCCCATTGCCTGGGCAGCCGGGCAGCCAGGGGTTACAGCTTAACGCCAATACTGATAACCTCGATTCTGCATTCCTTGTCGCTGCTGGCGGCGGATTTGTGAAGAAAATGGATTACCGTAAGAAAGAGGTGCTGGCTGCGGCGCGCAAAATTGAATCAATGCCGTGGTATCTTATCCATAAGATCGACGCCGATGTCGCGCTTAAGCCAAGCACCGAACGCGCGCGCAATATGGCAGCACTCCTTATCCTGATCACACTGCTTGTGCTGATAGTGCTTTTTGCGATATGGCGACATGCGAGTTCGCTGCGCGCCGAAACCGCCGCCAAGGAATACAAGGAAATCGCAAGCCGCCATGGGGCCCAGGAGAAGCTGCTCCGCCTTATTGCCGATAATCAGCCGGATGCCGTTTCGATAATAGATAGCGGTGGAAATTACCGGTTCGCAAACCTTGTCGCCGCCACAAACGCGAAGATGTATCCAGCCGAGATGTTGGGAAAAAGCATGCAGGCGGTATTGGGTGCCAGTTTAGCCCGGAAATACCTGGAAAACAGTGGCATGGCACTCGAAAAAAAATCCGTTGTTTCTTACCTGAGAAGGGAAAAGCACGAAAAATCCACGCAAATCTTCCAAGTACAACATATTCCGTTAAAGGAAATCCCCGATCCCTATAGTTCGGAAGTACGAGTTGGCACGTTGGTGGTGGAGAATGATATCACCGCCGCGATAATGGACAGGGTCAAGCATGAAAAGACTTTGCGCAGCCTGGTTGAAACATTGACGGCACTGATCGACGCCCAAGTCCCGTTTTTCGCCCATCACTCAGCCAGGGTTTCAAAACTTGCCAGGATAATCGCCCGGGAAATGGGCCTTGGCCGCGACATAAGGGAAGCCACGGAATTCGCCGGTAAACTTATAAATCTCGGTAAAATATTCATCCCTGAAGAACTGCTTTCCAAGGACGGCGAGCTTTCCCCGAAAGAACTGGAAAAAATGCGCGAAGCAGCATCAATGAGTGCCGATCTTATAAAGAATATTCCTTTCGCCGGACCAGTTTCAGAAACCATACGTCAATCCCAGGAACGCATGGACGGCTCCGGCCTGCTCGGCCTTAAAGCCGAAGAAATCATATTGCCGGCACGCATATTGATGGTAGCTAACGCCTTCATCGGTATGGTCAGCGACCGGCCACATCGGCCGCGGCTGGATATGGATAGCGCCATCGGCATATTGATTGCCGAAAGCGGCGGCAAATATGATCGTGCTGTGGTGCTGGTACTTGCCAACTACCTGGAAAATCACTCTGACGATAATAGTTGGTTGTTCTAAAAATCGATGGTTTTTATTGTATTTCAAGAAACTAGCTGGCTCCCCGGGCCGGATTCGAACCAGCGACCAACCGGTTAACAGCCGGTTGCTCTACCACTGAGCTACCGGGGAACGTTAAGGCTTGCTCTTTAGCGCGGTCAATAAATACAAAAAAACTGCAATTATTCAAGTGCTTTTAAAAAGCTTTCGCGAAATTCCGCTTGGCGGCACCCACTTTGAGCTGGACGGTCAAATAATTGTTAACAGCCGCAAAATTGTAGTTTATGATTTCTTCAAAAATCATAAAAGGAGGCGTGAATGTTTCGCAGATTAATGGCCGTTTTGGCAGCGTTTTTCATCGGATTTTTCGGATTCGGCGGCGGGAAGGCGGCAGCCGCAGCCGACCCGGAAAATACCATCGTCATGGAAATCGCCGATCATGACGGAAAGCCGAAAGGCAAAGTGGTCATCGAAATGCGCCCGGATTTGGCGCCGAACCACGTCAAACGCATCAAAGAGCTGGTCAAGGCAGGGTTTTATAATGGCGTACCGTTCCATCGAGTGATTGAAGGATTCATGGCGCAGACCGGCGACCCGACCGGAACTGGAACTGGCGGTTCTGGCAAGAAATTGAAGGCGGAATTTTCATCCGAGCCGCATGTGCGCGGCACGGTTTCGATGGCGCGCGCTTCCGACCCGGATAGTGCCGACAGCCAGTTTTTCATCTGCTTCGCGCCTTCACATTTCTTAGACGGCCAATATACGGTATGGGGAAAAGTGACGGAAGGGATGGATAACGTCGATAAAATCAAGCGTGGAGCGGAAGGCAGCGGCCAAGTCACCAACCCGGATAAAATAATCAGCATGAAAATGCTGGTAGGTGTGGGAAAGTAGAGTTCAAATCTTATAATATTTCTTAAACCACTCCACAAATTTTGGCAGGCCTTCCTTGATTGAAACCTTAGGCGAGTAGCCGAAATCTTTTTGGCTTTGGGAAATATCCGAATAAGTGATGAAAACATCACCCGGCGGGGTTGGTGCAAAATTAATTACCGCTTTTTTGCCGATAGCCCGCTCCAGAATTGTAATCACATCCATCAACTGTTCCGGCTTATTGTTGCCTAGATTATAATAACGGTGGCCGCTCTTTTCCAGCTTATATAACGCGCCCAGAATCCCGGAAACAATATCATCGATCCAGGTGAAATCGCGCTGCATGTTTCCGTTATTATAAACCTGAATCGGCTGCCCGGCAAAAATCGCTTTCGTGAACGAATAATATGCCATGTCCGGCCTTCCCCACGGCCCGTAAACTGTGAAAAACCTGAGACCCGTCAATTGAAGGCCATAGAGATTCGCGTAGGAAGCGCTTAAAATTTCATCGCATCTTTTGGTCGCGCCATATAGCGAAATCGGGCTGTCGGCTTTTTCATTGAGCGAGAATGGCGTTTTTATATCCAGCCCGTAAACCGAGCTGGAGCTGGCATAAACCATATGCTTAAAATTAGCGGCTTTGCGGAAGATTTCTAGTATAGCCAAATGGCCTATTATATTGGCCTCCGCATATAAAAACGGGTGCAAAATGGAGTGACGCACGCCCGCATACCCAGCCAGATGCACTATGAATTTTATCTCGGAAAGATAAGGTTGCAGGGCTTTTCCAAGTTCCGCATTATTGGCAATGTCGGCGATAATGAAGGTAAAATTTTTATCTTTCAGATTCTCCAGGCGTGCTTTTTTTAAACTGACTTCGTAGTAATCGTTCAGGTTATCAACGCCAACGACTTTTTCCCCGCGCTCAAGCAATGCCCGGCATACGTATGAACCGATGAATCCCGCCGCCCCCGTCACTAGAACTGCCATGGCTATCCCTCCAATATTCCCAAATCTTTTTTCCCGGCGGTCAGAAACCGCCTGGGATTATAGGCAAAATCGCGCCGCGCATCGCTGTCGTCGAATGCCAGGTCGATATTCATGCGCGTTGCCATCTCACCATTAATGTCTTGCTTGGAAAAAATCACAGAATAAATATCCAGCAGCAGCGGCAAGAGAGTTGTCGATATTATCCGTCGCTTTTTCCCGATGACAGTGAAAATCTTTTCCACCATAGCGCGATAGGAAATCCGCTCACCGCCACCGAGATTATAACTCTTGCCGAAAGACGCCGGTAGCGCAACGGTGGATAAAACCGCCAGTGCCAAGTCGTCGCAATTCACCGGCTGGCGCAATCCCGCACCTGGCCCGGCAATCGGGAAAAATCCCAGTTTATCGATGAACCGGACTATGCTACTCACGTTGCGATCCAGTCCAATGCCGTAAATCATCGTCGGTCGGAAAATCGTCCATTTAATGCCGAGCGGTGCACATAGATCGGCAATATCTTTTTCTGCTGCGACAAGCCGCGAAACCAATTTCTGCTCATATGTGTTCCTCGACGATGCCTTGCCGAAAATCGAGGTCGAGCTGAAAGTTATTATGCGGTTTATGCCGAGGCTTGCGAATTTTTTTATGTGCGGCGGCAATAGCCACAAGGCCGGAGTATAAATCAAAGTTTTCGGATTTAGCGCGGCAAGATTCACCAGGTCTGACTCAAGATCGCCCTGCACCCAAATAAGATTCGGATGTGAAAAATCAACCAGGCTGGAGTGATATAACGCAATAACTTCCGCATCCAGCGCCAATAACCTTCTCAGTATCGCGATTCCCACCTGCCCGGTCGCGCCGATGAGGAGATACGGCTCGCGGTTTTTGATTTCGCTCGCGGAAATTTCCGCACGATCGGCAGCAAAACTCGCATAATTCTCGAGCAACCGCGATTTCAATTCCTGCAACCGTGCCGCATCGTTTCGGCCGATGAACAATTGGCCGGTCAGTAGCTTTTCCAGCGCCAGCCAGATAATTCTGGTCACCAGCCGCAGGTAAATTCCTGCGCTGATGAGGGTCAAAAATCCTGGAAAATACTGGCCTTTAAAATTCTTGCGGAAGTAGCGCGTGAACCCACGCGCCTTGTTCCATTCGACGAAAAAGCTTGAAACATCGCTGGTGGAGCGGAAATGCACGGCGCTGATCTGCGGAACGTAAAGTATTCGGCCACCCAGTCGATTCACTTGATAGCAGAAATCCAAATCCTCCACATGGAAGAAATATCCTTCATCGATGCCACTTAAGCTTTCGTATCTTTCCTTTTTGATCATCATGAAAGCACCGGAAATGGCCGGAACTATAGAGGACATTTTCATCTTCTCCATTTCATGGAAATTCATGCGCTCGAATAATTTCAAGTTGGGGAAGAAACGGTAAAGCCGGAAGGTTTCGACAAACGCCACCATCGGCGTCAGAATATTGCGGCGGCTGCCACTCTGCTCGCTGCCGTCCGGGTTGATTATCCGGCAACCAGCAAGCCACGCTTCGTTGTGGTTTTGCAATTCGTCACGCACTTTCGCCAATGCGCCCGACGGAATTATGCAGTCGGGATTCAGCAGCAGTAGGTATTTCCCCTCGGCTTGTCTTGCACCGAGGTTGCATCCGGCAGCAAATCCGATATTGCCGTAGCCACTGATTAATTTTAGTCGCGAATCTTCCTTCGCCAGTTTTTCGAGCTTTCGGATCACACGCGGCGGGTTGCCGTTATTGACCAGGATAAGCTCACAAAGTCCGGCCTGCGTCAGTACAGACTCAATCGAACGCGGCAAAATCGGCCCGGTGTTGTACGAAACGATTACGACGCTGACGTTGTTTTTTTCTACCATCGCGGCGGATTCTTTTTATAGGCGGCAAAACTTGACAATTTCGCGTCACGCGCGGAAACAATAGGATTTTCCACCGGCCATTTTATCCCGATTTCCGGATCGTTCCAGCAGATGCCAATTTCCCCTGGTGCATTATATAGCGCATCGACCTTGTAAAAAACATCCGCCGGCTCATCGCCGAGTACACAGAATCCATGCGCGAAGCCGGCGGGAAGCCATAGCAGCTTTCCATTGTCACCGCTTAGTTCCAGTCCGAAATACTTTCCGAAAGTCTTGGAATCCGGGCGCACATCGACTGCGACATCATAAATCCGTCCATGCAAAACGCCGACCAATTTTCCCATTGGCGGATCGTATTGCATATGCAATCCACGCAGAATTTTAGGACTTGAGCGCGAATGATTATCCTGCGGAAACCTTGTCGGCAGGGCATATTCTTTGAATCTTTTCTCGTTGAACCGCTCGACAAAAAAACCACGCCCGTCCCTATGAATCTCCAGCTCGACTACCATCAATCCTTCAATTCCAGTGTTTTGCACTTTCATATTTTTTCCATGCATTCAGCCAAAGCCGCTTGCCAATGCGGCATGATTATCCCGAAATCTTTTTCCAGTTTCGCCATGTTGAGCCGCGAATTATGGGGCCGTGTCGCAGCGGTTTTATACTCGGAAGAGTTTATCGCCACAACTTCTTTAACTCTAAGCGGAATGTTTTTTTGCCGAAGCCGCGCAAAAATTTCACGCGCAAATTCCCACCAGTTGGTCATGCCGGAATTGGCCATATGGTAAATCCCGGAAGGAAATTCTGGCATTTTTATGGCTTTTTCCAGCGCCAGTAGGCTATATTTTGCCAAATGCGCAGCATAAGTCGGTGCGCCGAATTGATCACCAACCACTAAAATCCTTTCTAGGCTCTTTCCTAGCCTCAGCATGGTGGTGAGGAAATTTTTTCCCGAATGGTCGTAAACCCAGCTTGTCCTGAAAATCAACCATTTACCACCTGCCGCCGCAATGCGTTTTTCACCTTCCAGCTTCGACCTACCATAAGCATTCAGCGGAGAAGTTTCGTCGGTTTCCTGCCATGGTTTCTCGCCAGAGCCGGAAAATACATAATCGGTGGAATAATGCACCAATGGAATATTTCTCCTGGCACAAAATCCAGCAATGATTCCTACGCTTTCGCCATTTATTATTGTCGCCAGCTTTTCTTCCTCTTCCGCCTTGTCTACCGCCGTATAGGCGGCGACGTTTATGACCGCATTCGGAGAAAACTTCTCCAATGTAGGGATGATTTTTTCTGGTTCGGTGAGATCGATTTCCGGCTGCCCTAAAAACTCCGCTTGGCCTCTAAGAATTTCTGCAAATGCTTGGGCAAGCTGGCCGCCTTTGCCGATTACCAAAAATTTATTACTCATGCCACCAATCGGCATTTTTTTCTGCTAGAACTGAATAAAGATATTTTCCATATTCATTCTTATCCCCGAAACCGGAGGCAAGCTTCTTGAATTGGTTCCGCGTGATGAATTTTTTCCGGTAGGCGATTTCCTCGATGCAGGCGATTTTTAAGCCCTGGCGCGCCTCAATAGTTTGCACAAATTGCGCCGCAGCGATAAGGCTTTCGCAAGTGCCGGTATCGAGCCAAGCCAGCCCGCGACCGAAGGTTTCGACCGTCAATTTTCCGCGCCGTAAATATTCTCGGTTAACATCGGTGATTTCCAGTTCACCGCGCGCCGACGGCTTTAAATGTTTCGCGATTTTCACCACTTCCGAATCGTAAAAATAAAGCCCGGTCACTGCCCAAGATGATTTCGGTTTTTTCGGTTTTTCCTCGATGCTTATTGCCTTGCCGGAATCATCGAATTCCACCACACCGTAGCGCTCCGGGTCGCGCACGTGATAAGCCATTATCCGACCGCCTTCCTCACGTTCCATCGCACATTTCAGCTTGTTGGTGAGGTTTCGGCCATAGAAAATATTATCGCCGAGAATCAGGCATACTTGGTCTTGCCCGATGAATTTCGCGCCGATTATGAAGGCCTGAGCTATCCCGCCGGGCTTGGGCTGCGCGGCATATGCGAGTTTAATACCAAGCTGGCTGCCGTCACCCAACAACTCTTCCATCATCGGCAGATCGCGCGGGGTGCTGATGATGAGAATTTCCTGAATATCTAGCATCATCAACAGGGACAACGGATAATAAATCATCGGCTTGTCGTAGATCGGCAGCATCTGCTTGCTGATCGATTTGGTGATTGGCGAGAGCCGTGTTCCCGCACCACCCGCCAATATTATGCCTTTCATGCGCTTACCTTTTCCTTATGCGTTACCGAATCAATCCAAGCACGGCTCTCCAAATACCACTCCACCGTCGCCCTAATTCCTTTCTCAAAATTGTACTTCCGCTTGAATCCCAATTCCCGCACAGCTTTTGCATCGTCGATAGCATAACGCCTATCATGCCCCGGGCGATCTTTTATGAAGGTAATTTGTTCTTTATATGATCCGGCTTTTCTTGGACGAACCTCATCCAGTATTTCGCAGATTTTATTCGCGGTTTCGATATTGCTCCTCTCTGCATTGCCGCCGAAACAATAGGTTTGTCCGGGTTTTCCGCGTGTCACGGCGAGATGGACCCCGGCGCAATGATCGGCGACGTGAACCCAGTCACGCACATTTTTTCCGTCACCATATATGCCGATTTTTTTCCCTGCAATTGCATCGAGAATGGTTTTCGGAATGAGCTTTTCCGGGAATTGGCGCGGGCCGTAATTATTGCTGCAATTAGTTACGATCGCTGGAAATCCATAGGTTTCATGCCAGGCGCGCACTAGGTGGTCGCCAGCCGCTTTCGACGCAGAATACGGTGAATTGGGCCGAACCGGCGATTCCTCGCTGAATTTACCGGTGCTCCCTAGCGAGCCGTAAACTTCATCAGTTGAAATTTGCACAAACCGGAATCTCCCCTTTTTTTCTCCCGGCAATCCGCTCCAGTATTTTTGTCCGGTTTCCAGCAAATTATATGTTCCTTCAATGTTGGTTTTTATGAAAATACCGGGCGAGGAAATCGAATTATCGACATGCGATTCGGCAGCGAAATTCACAATCGCATCGCTCTGCTGCTCGCGCAAAAGCCGGGGCACTAAGGCGCCATCGCATATATCACCGGCGATGATTTTCAGCCGTGATTTATCTTTTATCCAATCCAGGTTTTCTCGGTGCCCGGCATAGGTGAATTTATCGAGCACAATCACATCATCGCCACGCTCCAAAGCCTGTGCCACGAATGCGCTGCCGATAAATCCCGCCCCACCAGTTACAATCAATTTCATTTCAACCATCCCGGAATTTTTTCCGATGCCAGAATTTCATCATAAGTTAATTTTTTTCTAATCACCGCAAATTTACCCCCTTGCACCAGGATTTCCGGGATGAGTGGCCGCGAATTATAGGTGGAAGACATGGTTGCGCCGTACGCCCCTGCACTGCGGAAGGCAACCAAATCTCCCGGCTTCATAGCCGGCATTTCGCGCTGGATGGCGAAAACATCGCCGGTTTCGCACACCGGACCAACGATATCGACCAATTGTTTTTTTGCCGTGCTTTTCTTTACCGAGATTATTTCGTGGTAGGCATCGTAAAAGCTCGGACGAATCAAATCGTTCATCCCAGCATCCAATATATAGAAAATCCGACCGCCGGAATTCTTAACATACACCAGTTTTGACACCAATATTCCGCTGTTTCCGGCGATCAGGCGCCCCGGCTCGAATATAAACTTGCAATCAAGTCCGTGCATCACTTTTTTTACCACATCGGCGTAATCCCGCGGTGACGGGGGATTATCCGAACCGTAATAAGGAATGCCAAGCCCACCACCGAGGTCGATTCTTTCGATATTAGTGCCGTGCGCCTTGAGTTCTTCAGCCAATTCGCGGATTTTGGCGAAAGCCCGCGCGAACGGGGCAATATCCATTATCTGCGAGCCGATATGCGTCGAAATGCCCTTTACTTCTATATTTTTTAGCTTTTTCGCCTTGTCGTAAATATTTTGCACGTCAGCGAATGCTATACCGAATTTATCCTCTTTTCGCCCTGTGCTGATTTTTTTGTGTGATCCGCTATCAATATCCGGGTTGACACGGAACGCGATTGGCGCTTTTTTCCCAAGCGATTCCGCCACCTCATTCAGCGCGAAAAGCTCCGGCTCAGATTCAACGTTGAATTGGTAAATTCCGGTTTTTAGGGCGAAGCCCATCTCTGCCGCAGTTTTCCCGACACCGGAAAACACGATTTTTTTTGCCGGCACGCCCGCTGCTAAGGCTCTTCTGATCTCACCTTCGGAAACTACATCCGCCCCCGCTCCAAGTTTGGCCAAAATTTTGATGACCGCGATGTTGGAATTGGCTTTCACCGCGTAACACACTAACCTATCCAGTGGCGCAAGACTTTCGGAAAACACAGCATAGTGCCGCTCAAGCGTGGCGCTGGAATAGCAGTAAAATGGCGTCCCTACCGCATCGGCAATTTCCGCAAGCGGGACATTTTCCGCGTAAAGCCCACCTTTTTTATAATTGAAATAATCCATCTCAATAGCGCGTTAATAATGTTGCCGAGGATCGCTAACGTTTACCTTGTCTTTATTCACTTTATCGCCGAACATCTTTTCGTTTTCCTTGACCAAATCCTTCTTATAGCCGCAGGCGGCAAGAAGAAAGAGTAGAAAAAAATAAACAATAAAGGTTTTGATATTTTGCATCGCGGTCAACTATAATGACGAGTATAGTGGTAAATACAATGAACCGCATGGGAAATAAACTGAAACTTTTTGCCGCAGCACTGGCGCTTTTTGCCGCATTTTCCGGCGGATACGCGCTGGCACGAACAAAAAAGCCGGAGATCGTTTCCGAAATCGTCGCCTCTGAGCCAAAACAACTGGAGGAAATCGCCTTTTTGGATAAAGACGGAGAAACCCGGAAACTCTCGGATTTCTCAGGCGTCAGAATCATCAATTTCTGGGCACTGTGGTGCTTCCCATGCAAACAGGAAATGCCCGGCCTATCGAAGTTGCAGCAGGAGTATGCGGGGAAGGGATTGAAGGTTGTCGCACTTGCTAATTCCAGCGACGGCGTTAAACAAATTGAGAATTTCTATAAGAAAAACCATATCAACACGCTGGATATTTTCATCGACGGCGATAATAAAAATTTCAAGGTTTTCCACCTGAAAGGCTTGCCAACATCGATAATCGTCAACAAAAACGGGGAGGAAGTGGGGCACATCTCCGGCTATAACGACTGGGAATCCAAGAAAACCAAAGCTTTTATCGAGAAGCTGTTAGCGGAATGATTTTCATTTTAACGCTTCAATCACCGCCGAAGGAGAAACGCCGTATTTCTTGAAAACCGGCTTCAATCCTGAAGTTTCAACCTCCTTCGCCATCACCCCGCCGGTGACGAAAATCGAATAAATCCCAACGGCGTTTGCGCCTTTTATATCGGTTTCCAGGTTGTCGCCGATCGCGGCAATTTTGGCTTTATCCTTGGTTGTGAAAATCTCAAAACAGCTTTGATACACCTCCGGATGCGGCTTGCCAAAATAGATAACTTCGCCGCCCATTTTTTTATAAGCCTCAGCCATAACGCCGGCACAGAGCGCGCGTGTTCCATTCTGTCGGACGATTTCCATATCAGGATTGGTGCAGATGAACAGCAACCCGGCATCATGGCAGGCTTTGAGTTCCGGCAATTTTTCATCTAAACCCGAATCATCATCATCAAAGCCGGTGACAATGGCGAAATTCGCATCTTTTGGCGTTTTGGCACGCCGGTATGGAGAGCCGTCAAGTAACCCGGCATCGCGCTCTGGTCCTATGGAATAATATGATTTGCCAATCAGATTTTTGCTCAAATGTTCAAACGCCACCTCCCCGGAAGTTATCACTCCATCGTAATATTCTGGCGTTATTCTCAAATTATTTAAAACGTCAATAACCCGCCAGGCGCGGCGCGGCGCGTTGGAGAGGAAAATTATCCCCTTATTTTGCTTGCGCAAGTTTTTCAGTTTTTCCTTAACGCCCGGATAAAGTTTTTGCCCGTCATGCACCACGCCCCAAAGATCAACGATTAACGCATCGAAATCACTAACGATTTCGGAGATGGATTTTAGGAAATTCACGCAGCTAAACTTTCCCCTGAAACCGCCTTTTTTATCAGCGCTAATGTATTGTCAATCCCGTACAGCTGAACAAAAGAGCCAAATCGTGGCCCCTGGCTCTGGCCCAGCAATATTTCGTAAAGGGCCTGAAACCAGCCGCGCAAATCCTCGAATCCGCTTTCCTTTCCCACAGCATATATTTCATTCTGGATGATTTCCGCGGTTGCATCTTTTGGCAGTTTTTCCAGCCGTGATGCAAGTTCGCCGAGAGCGATCTTTTCCTTCTCACCGGCCAAGCGGAATTTTTTGTTCGGCTTTATAAAATCCTCATAATAATTGATCGCATAGCCGACCAATTTATCCAGTTCCGGGGCAGTGTTTGCAGTGAGTCCCGGGCGATAGCGACTGATGAATCCCCATAAAACCCCTTGATCATGCGAGTTCGACGCACCAACCAAATTCAAAAGCAGCGCGAAACTCACCGGCAAATTCACATCCGGCGGATTTCCGCCATGGATGTGCCACACCGGATTTTCCATACGTTCCGCCTCGGTTTGCGCTTTGTATTTCGTGAGAAACGCATAATATTCATCAACACTTTTCGGGATGACGTCGAAATGCAGCCGCTTTGCCTTACGCGGCGATTGATACATGTAATATGAGAGGCTTTCCGGGTTGGCGTAGCGCAGCCAGTCTTCCATGCTGATACCGTTACCCTTGGATTTCGATATTTTCTGGCCATCTTCATCCAGGAAAAGCTCGTAAACATATTGCTCCGGCAGTGTTCCACCGAGCGCGCGGCAGATGGAATTATAAAGCGGCGCAGACGGTTGATGTTCCTTGCCATACATCTCGAAATCGACTTGCAGCGCCGCCCAGCGCATGCCGAAATCCGGTTTCCACTGCAATTTGCAATGGCCACCAGTAACGGGAACGGTGGTTTTTTCACCGCCTTCGTCATTAAAAGTGATCGTGCCTTTTTCTAGATCGCGCTTAAGAACCGGAACTTGCAAAACCCTACCAGTTTTCGGAGAGATCGGCAGGAACGGGCTATAGGTCTTCTGCCGCTCCTCACCCAATGTCGGCAGCATAAGTTCCATTATCTTGTCGTAATTCTTAAGCGCCTCGAGCAATTTTTCGTCATAGACTCCTTTCTTGTAATTGGCTGCTGAACTAACAAATTCATAATCGAAACCATAGTGATCAAGGAACCCGCAAAGCTTTGCATTCATGTACGCGCCGTAGCTTTCCTTTTCGTCGAACGGATCTGGAATATCGACAAGCGGCTTGCCTAGATGCTCCGTCACCATCTCACGGTTCGGTATGTTGTCCGGTACTTTACGCAGGCCGTCCATATCGTCGGAAACGCAAAAAAGTCGTGTCGGGATATTGCTTAATTTTTGAAAGGCATGACGCACCAGTGTGGTACGGAAAACTTCCATGAACGTGCCGATATGCGGCAAGCCGGAAGGCCCATACCCGGTTTCAAACAGCGCAAAACCCTTGGCCGGCGGCGATTTCTCGAACCGCTTCACCAATTTTGCCGCTTCCTCGAACGGCCAGGCGTTTATCTTTTTTTCTTCAACCATTTATTAACCATTTATTTTTCTGCAGAATCCCTCCCAGGTTCCGACCATTATGTTTCTCAGTTTATTTAATTTATCCTCTTCGAAATTCAGAATCAAAAAAATTTCGAAGAACGCCACCAAAAAACTATATAGCACCAGAGAAGGAACTTTTCGCCAATATAATCGCCAGAAAACCGAGCGGTTGCTGCTGGACATCCGCTTACGCTCCGCACTCTGGTTACTGGTAACGAATTTTAATCCAAAAAAATCATGCGTTGTCCGATTACCGATTCGGTGCTTTAGAATTGCTTTCCCAGCAACCATTATTTTCCAGCCTCGGCTGATGGCGCGTGAAGTATATTCTAGATCGATAAAGTCGATGAAAAAATCCTCGCGCATCATTCCAATCTCCTGCAAAACCGGGCGTTTTATCATACTGCCCGAGGCGATCGCATATAAAATGCCGTTGACGTAAACGATGTTTTTTACCGGAATTTTTTTGAAAAAAATCCCGCCGTATTGCACCAGGCCACACTGCGTTTTTGCCACGCTCTGTTCCTCTATATATGGTGCAATTATTCCGATTTTTGCTTTCACTGGATTGGCGAAATAGCCCTGCATCATTTCCAGCGCCATGTCGGACATTGCCTGGCTGTCATCATCAAGCAGCATGATCCAGTCATAACCTTCTGCAAGTGCGCGTTTTATCCCATAATTCTGGGCTTTTGCGAGCCCTAGATTTTCCGGGTTATATATCACTTCCAATTTATCTTTATTCTCGCGCCCCAGGTTTTTTAAAGAAGATTTCGTTTCCTCGCCCGAGCCATTATCGACGATAATTATTTTATCAACCTGGTCTTTTATCGCGACAAAATTTGCAATATAGGTACGCCCGGAATTATAAGTGACGACAATAGCGCAAATACTGCCAAAACCGTTGTGTTCACCCGGCATTTTAAACGTGACAATCCGGTATTTCCATATTCTTCACCCCGGCAGTAATCGAGGCCAACAGGGAATAATGTTGCGACATAATTTTTGTCATGAAAAATCTGGCGGTTGCGATTTTTGCATCGTAGAATTCTTTTTCGCCGCTCTCGATTTTCAATTTTGCCAGCGCGATTTTTGCGCATTTAGCCCACATGAATCCAAATGCCACCAGCGCGAAAAGTTTTAAGTATTCGCTAGCCGCACCCGCCGCCTCGTCAGGATTGGCCAGGCTTTCCGCCGCCAGCCACATGCTGGCTTTTTGCAATGAATCAAGCCCCTTATATAAATGCTTGGTGAATTCCGCCATCTCCGGATTTTCCCGATTTTCGGCGATAAATTCGCTGACCGGATGGAAAAATGAGCGCATGAATTTGCCGGTTTTGGTCGGGATTTTTCGGCCGACTAAATCCAATGCCTGGATGCCGTTCGCGCCCTCATAAATCTCGGCTATGCGGGCATCACGGATAAACTGCTCCATGCCGTATTCTTTTATGTAGCCATACCCGCCGAAAATCTGCACTGCCAAATTCGTAGTCTGAGAGCCGGTTTCGGTGAAATAGGATTTTATTATCGGCGTCATCAATTGAATGAAATCCTCGGCCAATTCTTTTTGCTTAGGATCAGAAGAGCGTTTCATTATATCTACTTGCAGAGCAGTATGCATCACCAGCGCGCGCGCGCCTTCGGTGAAGCTCCGCATGGTCAAAAGCATTCGGCGGATATCGGGATGGACGATCAGCGGATCGGCGATTTTTTCCGGGAATTTGGCACCTTTCAGCGCCCGGCCCTGGAGCCGTTCTTTCGCATAAATCAGCGCGTTTTGATACGCCACTTCCGCCAGGCCCAGTCCTTGAATCCCCACATAAATCCTGGCCTCGTTCATCATGGTGAACATGGCTTTCAAGCCGCGGTTAGCCTCGCCCACCAGCCAGCCTTTCGCGCCTTCGTAATTCATCACGCAAGTCGGCGAGGCGTGAATGCCCATTTTATGCTCGATCGCGCCGCAATTTAATTGGTTATGCGCGCCCAAACTTCCATCGTTGCCAACCATGAATTTCGGCACCACGAACATGCTGATTCCCTTGCTGCCCGCCGGCGCTCCGGGTAACCGCGCCAGCACCAGATGGATGATATTTTCAACGATATCATGCTCGCCGCAGCTGATGAAAATTTTCGTCCCGGTGATGGAATAACCACCATCCTTGTCCGGCTCGGCTTTGGTGCGGATGAGGCCGAGATCGGTGCCCGCTTGCGGCTCCGTCAAACACATCACGCCAGTCCATTTGCCGCTCGCCATATTGGGCAGATATTTTTGCTTCTGCTCCTCAGTGCCATGAATGTGAATCGCGTTATAAGCGCCATGCGTCAGGCCCGGCGTCAGGCCGAAAGCGACATTCGCCCCAGCGACCATTTCGGTGACGGTCATATTCAAAACTTCCGACAATCCCTGGCCGCCATAAGCCGGATCGCAGGTGAAGGCGCTCCAGCCGGATGCCGCGTAAGTCTCGAACGCCGCTTTAAATCCCGGCGGCGCGGTGACTTTCCCGTTTGAGAATTTGCAGCCCTCCTTATCGCCGATGGCATTTAAGGGTTGCAAAACTTCTTCGCACAATTTCGCGCCCTCGGACATTATTGTATCCATCAACTCCGGCGTCATCTCCGCGAAACCCGCCAAATCCTTATATTTATGAACCTCCAGAAATTCGTTCAGGATGAATTGAAAATCGCGTATTGGAGCTTTGTATGTGGGCATAATTTAATTCCTCAACGGCTTGCCGTTTTCCAGCATATATTCAATCCTCGCCAGAGTCGCCGGATGCTTCACCAATTCCATAAAAACCTCGCGTTCGACATTCAAAAGATCCTGTTCAGTCATTTCTTTGGTTATATCGGTATCGCCGCCGGTTAAAACTTTCGCCAGCGCTTTTGAAACCACCTCGTCATGCTTTGTTGCCTTGCCGGTTTTGACGAAATGATCAACGGCCATATTAAGCGCAAAACGCCCGGTTTTCCCGGGAAGTGCAAGCTTTTGCGGCTCAGGTACTCGGTAATCTTTTGCCAGCTCCAGACATAATTTCTTGGCGTCGGCCAGCAGCCTTTCCCGGTTCATGCTGATATGTGATTTCGCATTTAATATCAGCATGTCACGGGCTTCTTCCGACGATTTACTGATTTTCGCCATACTGATTTTTTCGAACACTTCGGAGACAGCGGGCATGGTATTCAGCGTTTTCCCCAGGCTAATGAAGGAAAACATCCCGCCGATTTTCGCGGTGATTTTATCGGATTCGCGGCGTTTCTCGAGAGAGCGCAGCAGCATTTCCTTACACCCGCCCC
>Ga0206927_1002_pt2 | contig 91003 bp, 99 predicted proteins | sample Alteio_BWOrgHeat_60_FD_153249 | JGI IMG/M metagenome (GOLD analysis project Ga0206927, IMG submission 153249) | Enriched cells from forest soil in Barre Woods Harvard Forest LTER site, Petersham, Massachusetts, United States -... | ecosystem: Environmental > Terrestrial > Soil > Temperate forest >... | reverse complement strand
GAATGGCAGTGGCGCAGGCGCAGCATGCCTTGCGCGAAATGGCGGATACGTTGAAAAAAGATGGAGTGAAAGTGCGTTATGCGATTCATCCAGTAGCTGGAAGGATGCCCGGGCATATGAATGTTCTGCTTGCCGAAGCCAAGGTTCCGTATGAGGAAGTTTTTGAGCTGGAGGAAATCAACCGCGATTTTGCGACGACCGATGTTGTTTATGTGATCGGCGCCAATGACGTGACCAATCCGGCAGCGAAATCCGATCCTTCCAGCCCAATTTACGGCATGCCGGTACTGGATGTGGAAAAAGCCAAAACCGTGATTTTTGTGAAGCGCGGCATGGCAACTGGGTACGCCGGGGTGCAGAACGAACTATTCTTCAAAGATAATACGATGATGCTGTTCGGTGATGCGAAGAAGGTTACTGAAGGCGTGGTGAAGGCACTGGAGCATTTATAAAACCATAAACCGCTTCCGCAATCTGGCTCGCCGCATCGAGCGGTGCAGGTAATGGATTTTCGACCAGTGGCCGTATCAGGATTTTATGCGATTTGGGTGATGATTCGATAATTTTTGCTCTCCCCTCGCGGTGCATCCATTCCACGAAATTCCGGTTCTGTTCATTTTCGTTGCTCATGGAGCAGATAATTAGTTGATGCGGCGCCACGACGCTTGCCGCTTCGCACGGCATCGAGACTGAATCACCACTGACGATGATGCGGCTTTTCGGATTTTCCGCGGCCAGCCCGATCATCGCCTGGAAGGGGCTTTCATCGAAAGCGCCGCCGCATGGGAAAAATGCGGCGGGGCAATCTTCTTGCTCTAGTGCAGAGGTTAACAATTCGATCGCCGTTTTTTCTGCGCGCGGACTGCTGGTGGCTAAAATCATCGCGCCAACTTCCTTAGCTTTTTTCACAGCATAACGCCCGAGTAGAAACGCTTCGCGCGGGTCGTAATCCACTCCATCCACCACTCCGCCGAGCATGACGATAATTGCCGGCGGCCAGCGATTTCCGGGGAATTTATTGCGCCATTTCTCTAGCGCGCTAGCGGCTTTTTCTTTTGTCATCGCATGCGAAACGCCATGCGTGCGGATGCATTTTATCCCAGGAATTTCTTTATAATCCGTGATATGTTCTGGGATAGCGAGAATATCAACGGCATCTTCTATTTTCTCTATTCCGCGCGGAATTTCATGCCCGAGCAATATGGAGATATATCCCATTTTTTTCGGCATTTCTTTCAGTGCTGCTGCGCCGTCATTGCCGACGGTTATCAAGATTTGCTTCCCTGAAGATTTTAACGATTGCTTCAACTCCGCCAAATCATGCAAATCATATTCGTGGATTTTAGCTTTTGGATTTTGTTTTTGTAGTGCCTCCGCGAGTCCAAGCGCCTGGTTGCGCGAGCCAATATGCTTTCCTTGGCTAACGTTGGAGATGAAGTGGATGTTGAAGTTTATTTCAACCATCCCCACAGCATGCCTGGATAAAACAAATGCAAAACAAGCGAGAGTGCCAGCACCGTTCCGTAATATGATTTTCCGCTGCGGCTGAATATGTGGGCAAAGAGGGCTAGGGCCAAGAAAAGCAGGAAAAACCCAGCATAAGCCGATAGCGGCAGGCATAATGCGGCAAGGCTTAGCATTTGCAGATAGCGCAATCCCGGGAAAGATTTTCCGCATATTTTCTGATAGCTATTATAAAATAATATCAGCCCTAGCACGGTGAAAACGAATTGTTGGAGCATGTTGATCAGATGATGGTCCACCAGCACACGGTAGTTGGTGGCAAAAAGCACGAAAACCACCATCAAGGCATTCGGAAATACGCGGAACGAATAATCGGTCGCGGCCAATATCACCAGGCAGACGCACATGCCATATACCAATATTGCGCTCTCGCTGATTCCAAATCTCAGATATACCAATGCCGCCAGAACCGCACAGGAAAGCTCAATGAAAAAATAAACGGGATTCACTGGCGCTTGGCAATTGAAGCAGCGCCCACGCGTGATTAGCCAGTTGAATATCGGGAATAAATCGCGCGTTCTGAGTTGCACGCCGCAATGAACGCAGGCCGAGCGCTTGCCGCCATACCATTTTCCGCTGGATATTTCGCCGCGTGGTAGCCGCCAATAGGGCATGGTGGCGCAACTTCCAATGCCCATGCCGATTGCGAAGGAGATAATAGTGGAGATGATTTGGGTGAGAGTCATAAGGTTTCAGATTTCTTTGCTGACCCCTGATCCCCGACCCCTGGAACCTGATTAATTATTCTGCTCGTAGATCCGTTTCCGGTTGAGCTTGCGGGTGCGGCGGATGGATTCGTCCTTCTCGCGCACGCGTTTTTCGGAGGGTTTTTCGTAATGGCGGCGCATTTTCATTTCGCGGAAAATGCCCTCACGCTGCATTTTTTTCTTGAGCACGCGGAGCGCCTGCTCGATATTATTATCCTTGACTACAATTTGAACCAGATGAATATCCTCCTCGTATGTTATTGTTTTTCAGTAAAAAGTGCTCCCGTCTATCATAAATAACTTTGGATTTCAAGCATTTCATGGCTATAAAGGAAAGAATCTTGGCTAAGGCGTTGGAAAATGCGGTTTTTGACGGCTGGAACAATCAAATGCTGGAGAATTCTGCCATTGCTGCCGGTTGCGCGGAAAACGAGGCTTACATTCATTTCCCGCGGGGAATTTCGGATTTAGTTGATTTTTTTGCCGATGAGAAGTTGATGGATCTGCGAAAAGCCGGCGAAACCATGCGGCAGGAGAAACTGACCGGGAAAATCATCTGGCTTATAATGGCATATCTTAAATTGAGTGCCAAAAACCGGGAAGCGGTAAAGAAATTGCTCGCATATTATGCACTGAATCCGCCGCAGGGCTTAAAAAATCTGGCCGCGTTGGCCGATGAAATCTGGCGGCTGGCGGGCGATAAATCAGCAGATTTTTCCTATTACACCAAACGCTTTTCCCTAGCCGCAATATATTCGCAAACCCTGCTATTCTGGCTTTCTGATGATTCGGAGAATTTCACCGCCACTAAGGGCTTTCTGGAGCGGAGGATAGGGGATTTGATGAAAATCGGGAATTTTCTCCATAATTGGCGTAAAAATGATAGAAAATAGATTGAAATATAAGAAAAATTTAGAAACAGGCATTTTTTTGTGTCTTGTTAGTGTAACTATGGTAGCTGAAATCACTATTTGAACGGAGCAGCTATTGCCATGGTGGCGGAAGTTATTTGTATAGGAGCGGGGCCAGCGGGCTTGACGGCGGCTTACCTACTCTCCAAACAAGGAGTTCCCGTTACCATATTGGAAAAAGACCCGGTTTACGTCGGCGGCATCTCAAAAACTATTACCTATAAAGGCTTTTGCTTCGATATCGGCGGCCATAGGTTCTTTTCCAAATCTGAGGAGATCGAAAAACTTTGGGATGAAATACTAGGTGATGATTTCCTGAAACGGCAGCGCAAATCCCGGATATTTTACCGGGGAAAGTTTTTCTCCTACCCGCTAAAACCATTTGAAGCATTGACGAACCTAGGAATTTTTACTTCGGTTCAATGCTTGGCTTCCTACATTCGGGCAAAAATTTTTCCCTATAAGAATCCGAAAAATTTTGCTGAATGGACTACCAACCATTTTGGTACAAAACTGTTTAACATTTTCTTCAAAACCTATACCGAAAAAGTATGGGGTATGAAATGCAATGAGATATCTGCCGATTGGGCAGCGCAGCGCATAAAGGGCCTATCGCTATGGATTGCCGTTAAGAATGCGTTTTTTCCCCAGAAAGGTGGGAGGCAAAATTCGATAAAAACGCTGATTGATTCATTCCGCTATCCGCGTAAAGGCCCGGGCATGATGTGGGAGAGGGCGGCAGAGAAAATAAAGCAGCGGGGTGGTGAGATTAAGATGGGGGCAGAAGCTGTTGAGCTTCACTATTTGCCGGAGCGCAGAATCTGGCAGGTTCATTATAAAACGCAAGATGGTGCCGGGGAAATTCTTGAAGCTCGGCATGTCATCAATTCTGCGCCGCTTAAGGAAATAGCAGAAGGCCTGAAGCCAGCATTGCCGCTTTCCGCATTGCAGGCTGCCGGGTCTCTCCGCTACCGCGACTTTTTAATCGTCGCCTTAATAGTCGAGGACAAAAATATTTTCGACGATAATTGGATTTATATTCATGATCCGTCGGTCAAAGTCGGCAGGATACAGAATTTCAAATCCTGGTCGCCGGAAATGGTGCCCGATCCCAACTTGAACTGCTACGGAATGGAATATTTCTGTTTCGAGGGAGACGGTTTATGGAACAGCAGTGATGAGGGTTTAATAAAGCTTGCAACCAGCGAGTTGGCTAAGCTCGGGTTGGCCGGAGAGTCTGATATAAAAGACGGTTACGTCGTTAGGCAAAAGAAGGCATATCCGGTTTATGATGGGCATTATATGCAACATATAAATACCATTCGCGCAGCTTTGGAAAAACATTATCCGAATCTGCACCTAGTCGGCCGCAATGGGATGCATAAATATAACAACCAAGATCACGCGATGATGACCGCTGTGCTGACTGTGAAAAATATCCTAGCGGGAAAGCAAATTTATGATGTATGGAAAGTGAATCAGGATGCGGAGTATCATGAGACTGTGGAAAATGGTGAAAAATCTTCTGGATCGAGTTTAAGGGCAGTACCGTTATCAAGTGGTAAGAAAAATGGATAATTTTTATTTTAAGAATTTATTTAAGGAATTAGCCTTCAGGGTTTTTAGTGTTTTTGACTATTGTCGCCATCATCCTTTACGTGGGCTGGAGAAAATAGCATTTGGTAGTTCAGTTGAATACATATCAAAAAACATGCCGGATGCCGTAGGCATGCGAAGTGGGCGGGAAATAATTAAATTTGCAGTGTCGGAAGCTAAAGAGGATGGTGAATGGCTCGAGTTTGGTGTTTATAGAGGAGGATCAATCAGGTATATAGCTGCCCTAGCGAAAGAAAAGATAATACATGGATTTGATACATTTTATGGCTTACCTGAAAAATGGGGTGGAACTGCTTATGCCAAGAATGCTTTTGATACTAATGGGCGTCTTCCGCGCGTACCAAAAAATGTTACCTTACACAAGGGAGCCTTTGATAAAACTTTACCGGAGTGGCTTGCTGGGAAAAGCAGTAAGCTAAAAATCTCTTTTCTTTATATCGATTGCGATATTTACTCATCTACCAGAACTATATTTGAACATTTAGGATCCTTTATTCAACAAGGGACGTGCATAGTATTTGATGAATATTTTAACTATCCAAACTGGCATAACCATGAATTCAAGGCGTTTTCGGAATTTGTAAAAAGAGCCGGGATTTCCTATGAATATTTGGCTTATGCAAAGGAGCAAGTGGTTGTAAGAATAACTCAAGTTGATAACCATTAGGGTGACCGAAACAAGAAAAATTACATATACATTCCTTAAAGGAATAGATTCACTTCAAGGGATAATTTCACCGGATAAACCACTGAAGCGACACAGAAACTAAAAATATTCTATCAAAATATTAGTTCCCATGTGCTACCATGAACATAAATTCTATACTACAGAAAGCTAGCAGCAACGCACACCCAGCCGCGGCCAGCACCCTCTGATTAAGTGTGCGTAGCCGCTCAATCAGGAAACCGGTAAGGGTAACAAAAGCAATTACTGAAGGAAATGTATACCGGGCATCATGAGCCAGCACATTCACAGTGATAAGCCTATAAAACATCTGTGCGCCAAGGGCAACCGCGATGCTAATGATGAAAAACCTACTCTCATCATTAGCACGACCTACTACGATAGCCGCAATAGCTGTAAATGCAGCCAGAAGCGCGAGTACGACATTCAAACCTGCCGCTAATGCATAATTCGGCCAGGAGAAAAAACCAAACAAGGCGGTTTTTAGATAGGAATTCCAGAAGAGCTTATCTCCTGTAGCCGGATCAAAACTCAGGTATGGATTCCTAACCATTGCCCCGATATCGAAAGCGATGAACGTACGCAGCGTATTCAGTGCATATCCACCAGCGATCAAGCCGGGATTCATGTCCAGGTTGCCTACAATCAAGCTGACGCCATGCTGGTGATTGAAGTTGTAATACATTGTTCGGCCAAAATTAGTCATGCCGGCGATTAATACCAGGATCATCGCCAACCCGATAACCGGATGCACACAGCAATGCCAGGACACGCGGCGCGTTATGACATCATGCAATATCACGGCACCTACAGTGCCCAATAGTACAAGTGCCGAGGTTTTTACCAACATCATGACGCCGCATAAGCCTATGGCCAACCCCAGATCACGCGAATGACGCTGCTGACGCCAGCGCAACAGGTAATAATAGCCCACCGCCCATAAAGGATAGAGGAGAATCTCGTTGCTGATTCGCCCGAAAAGCATCAGTAGCAGCGGCCATGACAACAACGTCAGGGAGCAGAGAATTGCAATCCATGGCGTACGAATTGCACGGCGGATGATCAGCAATCCGTATAATTCAAAAACTAGGGTGGAAACGACAGAAAAATACCGGACGGTCTGCAGAAAATCAAAATGTAGAAACTCTCCTGTCCTGCCAAGCAGGGCCGTGAATAGATAATATAACGGAGGCTGATAAAATTGCCATCCACCATCCAGAGGAGGGATGCTCCAATGGCTGGCCATATAGCGGATATATTCAAAATGCCCTTCCCAATCCGGCGATCTGACCGCCTGATCGGACATCCCTAAAGCAATGGGCATGTGATATAACGCAGACAAACAAGCCAGAAGGGAGGCCAGTGCACCGATAACTACCCAATGAGTGAATCTCAGGCGCAGCAGCACCCACAACCAGAGGCTGCCCAGAATAAAAAAAGCACAGGCGAGTGCGATCTGCCATACCGACAACGCGATAACAAAAAACAGCATAATAAACCGAACCTGCTGAGGTGACGACATAGTCAAGCGTTGTCGACGCTGTTGCAATTTATTGATAAGCTGCCTTGAATGACGTATTATCGCATCTATCAGCACGCGTTATACTTTCTCTAAAAGCAATTGCAGATTGTAGCCGATTGACCAGCCCTCTATAACTAACCCAGGAAATAAGATAAGCCGCTTTTCTGAGGAACTAACTTTCCTCATAGAGTCGTTTTCCAATAAAACAAAGAAATACATGTGTATATATACCAACCTAATCTCCGACAACCATTTTGCTTTTTAATTTCGTAAAAGTTCTCAACTTATACAGAACCAGACCATATAAAGGCCGCTTTCAAAAGTTTCTCGAGAGGTGGCAAATGAAAACGATCGCAATTGTCTGTACCGCTTTAATAGTTTGACATCTGCTATTTTATTCTTTCCAGACCAATGGATTCTATTCTTAAGCCGTTAGCTGTGGTTTTTATTTCAATTGGATGTCTTTTGCCGGGCAAAGAAAAAGGTATTGTGAATGTAGCATATGCAGTATTTTCCGCTTGGAGTATAACAAGATCGCCATTTTTGCTTGTATTTCTTCTTATATCGCTTATTTCCCACGCCCCATCGTGCTTGTCTGAGGGGAAGCCGTCAATTTTGTAATTAATCACAACTTTGTAATTACCTGACAAAAGTTCCAGATTAAGAATGGCAGGGGGATTCTCTATGTTAAAACTATCCGACACACCACGCTCGAATTTCATTTTATTTACAGTAAGTTTTGCCCTTTCTTTAAAAATCCGATCTAATCTGCCATCGTTATAAACCAATATTTCGGTGCCAGAGCATTGAAAGCTGGCCGTGGGCGCACCAATGTCACGAATTACAGCATCGGGTTTAAGGCTAATACCCGCTACGAAGAAATTATATTCCGGATTGGAATAAGGGGAGCCGGGAGCCCCCAGGAACCAATCCGAATTATTCATATATACGCCGGCATCCACTGTATAGCCTGTATCTTGGTATACCCTTATTCCTTTCTCAGAAAAAAGGTTGGTTGTTGTGGCAATCCAGAAACTGCCAATTCCATATTTCAGATTATACTTCTCTTTGTTTTCATCCAGGCATTTGGCTAAATTCATTTCCGAGACATCCTTTTGGTGCCTCACTTCATCTATACTCAGTTTCCTTGGTTTTATGTTTTCAAAATTAAAGATAAAGACAGTAATAACCAAAGTGATAGCTGTGAATGCAAAAATCTTTACTTCCCTGCTTTCAGCAAACTTCCGATAATAAACATCAAAAATACCAATGAGAACAAGGAATGGCATGGTGATAGCGACCTGATAATATTTAAATCCGGCAGCATTCCCGAATTCCCCGGAAGCAGTCACCGTCAAGAAATTAACAAATATCAGAATTATCGTGAAGACAATCAGGGCATACCATGGAAAAATTTGCTCCATGGTGGATTTGGATACTGGCCGTAAAGTGAATAAAGAATTTTTGACCTGGTTACTATCATGAATAGCAAGAAAATATATATTCAGCGTTATCTTGATGAATAGATAAAATACAGCCAGCATGCCTATTGCCCAGAGCAGCATGAATACCTTTAAATAAAACTTGTGTACCAGCATTAATTCTATGAATCTTTCTATAAAAACCGGGATAGTGTTGAGCGCTGCATGAAAATCGAAACGAACTCGGCCTATATCCTTCAAGGCGTCCCACTGCATAATTACAGGATCAAGAAAAGCTGCTGTTACAGCAGAAATAGAGATAGCGAGAAACAGCACACAGAAAATTTTTTGCCGGCGACTTTTATATATTATGGAGAAAACCAGGAAGGAACTAAGCATGATCAATGCGGGTGCAACGAACCACGCTATGTATAATCTTCCATCCAACCATCCTATAATAACCGAACCAGCAAGAAGTATAATATCAATGATCTTATTATTTCTAATTACCCTAAGAAGCAGCGCCAGCGAGACAAGCGCCAAAATATGGGAATCCATAAGATAATTCCCGGAATTAAGGAAAAGAAGAATCCTGTCTTCATAGGAGAAATATACAAAGGCTGCAAAAATAGAGAAGATAAGAAATTTTGATAAGTCGGAAAGCTTTCCCACCGCTTCCCTAACAACAAAAAGTATCGCAGCACATGTGAATAGAATTTGGCTAAGGGTAAGAAGGAAGTACCTGTCCATCATATATGGCAGCAGGTGATATGATATATAGTATATCAACAAATCTGGAATATAGGAGGGGCATGAAACAAAGCTCCAGCTTTTCCAACTGCCATGATGTTTAAGTAGGTCTGTTAAAAGTGATTCATAGAAAAGCGTATCGCCATATCTCCAATTGAGAGCAAAATAAAAAGGTGCAGAAATAATTATTAGAAAAATCCAGAGATAACCCAACAAGAAGCGGGAAGTATTGGATCTCGTAAGAAGTTCCTTAATCAATGGATTATACCAAACTGCCGTTTACTTCAGTGGAAGTGTTGACGAATGATAAAAGCAACAGACAATAACGCAAATGATGACACTAATGAAATTCCCAACCAGTAAATTCGATGCAAGGACTTTGCCAGATGCCGTTCCAGAACAATATTATAAATGATCAGGCAGGGAATAATTACCGGATATATGTAACGAAAATCCTGCGAACAGGACAGGGGATAGACTATGCGAGCCATTGCCAAACTGAGGAGCGATATCACCAGGGTAATAAGATAAAATTTGATCTCTGGTGATTCAGGAAAAGGCCTGCGATTAGATGCCATAAGAGAGATTACCGGAACAGCAGCATACAAAATCATCAGCAATAATATGAAACCCAAAATTATCGCCAACGTTGGTTCATTCCAGGTAAATTCCCCGAAAAGCGATGATTTTAGCAGGGTATTCCAGAAATACTGCCGGCCAGTCTGATCATTCCAGACTGTAAAGAAAGGCTCTTGCATAAATATATCGTAGTTAAAACTTAGAAAATAATAAGGCCTGTTCATAACTCGCATTCCTATTCCATCACCAAAGATGCCAGTATTAGGAATAATGCCCATGCTTGTTCCGTTAATAAAATGCTGATAGGCAGTCCGGCCAAAATTGGTGGAACATAGAGCAAAAGTTATCAGCAACGAGATAAGCAATTGCCTGTTAAATAACTCCTTGAAGGTGACACTTCCCTGTTTCCATTTATAAGCTATAGCCACTCCTATTATTGGAAAAAGGATGACGCCATTGCTTTTTGTCGCCACAGCCAATCCAGTAAAAATGAACGCTAGGTTCAGAAATTTGGAGGTTGGATTATTAATCCATAAAACCAGGTAATAGAAAGCCGCGCTATAGAAGAAATATAGGGGAATGTCGTTATCGATACGGCTTGCCATAGTGACACCAACCGGCCAGAAAACGAGCGCGGACAGGGCTAGATAATAAAATCGTGATTTTATCGCCTGCCTTAAAGTCAGCGTTGAAAATGTCAGGAATCCAATGAAAAACCCAAGGGAGACAAGCCTAATATTAACATCGAAGTTGTTATAGCCTAGGAACCCAAAAATCTTTATCGCAAGAGCGGTTATATAATAATATAGGGCAGGATGATAAAATTCCCGTCCAGCATTTGGTACCGGTGGGGCAAAATGCGATAAGACATAATATATATATTCTATATGCCCACCCCAGTCATAGTTATACTGGCTTGGCACGGAATGAAAAAGATTTGTGAAGTAAATTATGATGGCAACTGACGAGATAAAAATCGATTTGTTATCAAGCCCAATTTTTTTCCAAAAGAATCCAAATCCCACTAAAAATGCTATTACAAAAAATGCCTTCATCCCCTGTGGGCATAAAGGATACATCTTGATGGCAAAATCCCCCCCGAAATCCTCGATATCCATTCGAAAGCTATTTTCCCCTCCCTTCAAATATAGCCCGAGATTGATGTTAAAGCCATTATTGTAGTCGCATAATTGTTGCTGCGGGATCTCTGTAAGAGAGACGGGACTCTCATTCACTATCAGGTAGCGTAAACAATCATCTGGCGTTATATGAAAAACTGGGGATTGATAAGAATGATAAAGAATATCTCCTGATACCAGATAATGCCTGATATTCGGGTTGCTTTTCTGAGAGTAATAGCTGCCAATGCTAACCGGTGGGGCGCTTCCGTTAAATAGCTTGATGTTATGTATTTCCGGTGCAAATAACCTTGAAGCCACCAAAAAAACCAAGAGCACCGCAATGGGAACACAAATATATTTGTCCGATTTCAGTCTACTCATCCAGTTATTGCTCATATTCCTATATTGCGGCTTCCAAATTTTATCAGTTTCTTCCATCAGCCAGTACTGCCTAATTTAGGCAAGGGCAATACTAAGAGCTGGAGGCCGGAGGCGGAATCGAACCGCCGCATGGCGGATTTGCAGTCCGCCGCATTACCACTTTGCTACCCGGCCTTTAAGAAGTTGCAAGTTGTAAGTTTCAAGTTGCAAAAAATAACTTGCAACTCTGCAACTTGCAACTACTCCATATGCTGCCCGCCGTTGACCGAGAGCGTTTCTCCAGTGATGAAGGCAGCATCCGCGCTCGCCAGGAATAAGGCCGAATGCGCGATTTCCTCAGGTCTACCAAGCCGCCCGACCGGAATCTGGGCGATGATTTCTTTCAACCGTTTTTCCGACACTGCCCGCACCATCTCGGTATCGATATAGCCAGGCGCGATGGCATTCACGGTAATCCCTTTGGCAGCGCATTCCCGGGCGAGTGCCTTGGTGAATCCGAGGATTCCGGCTTTCGCGGCGGAATAGTTGGTCTGGCCGATCTGCCCGGCCAGAGCGTTGATTGAGCTGATACTGATGATGCGGCCGAATCGACCGTTCCGCATTCCGCCAAGAACCGCGCGTGACATATTGAAGCAGGAATCTAGGTTGGTGCGGATTACTGCTTCCCAAGCCTCCAACTCCATTTTGTGCATCATGCCGTCTCGGGTGATTCCAGCGTTGTTCACTAGGATTTCTATATGACCGCCTAAATCTTTTTCCACCTCAGCAACGCCAGCGGCACATTCCTTGAAATCAGCGACATCCCAGCTATAAGCCGCGATGCCAGTTTTTTTGTGGAATTGCTTCGCGGCTTCGTGATTGCTGGAATAATTGGCTGCGACTTTATACCCGGCTTCCTTGAAAGCTATCGATATCGCCGCGCCGATACCGCGCGTCCCGCCGGTGATTAGGGCTGTTCTGGACATGAATTAAAATCTTTGCATTGGAATTTTTAAAAACTCTCTCTGAATTTCGTACATTTCGTCTTTGGTTATTAAGTGCTTTTTTCTTAGATTTCTAGCAAGATCCGGCATTTCAGGATTTTGTATCTCAAGAAGATCCGCACCATTTTCAGATTTACGCTCAAATTCCAAACGTAGTTCATTAAGAATAACCCTTACCGTTGAAACATCTTGAGGATCTCTTAATATTATTCTGACCGAATTTCTTTCCCCGCCATTTATATAATCTATCTGGCGGATAGGGCCATGCTCAATTTCATATTTGGCATGCAGTGTCATAATCCCTCCACACACACCGCAACTCCCATTCCACCGCCGATGCCGTGCGTCCCCTCGTCGGTTACTAAAACTATACTACTCATTCACTTGTATCACCTCTTACTTGGGACAATTTCCATCACTTGCTACAGTATCGCAAGCACAGTATCCTTTTTCCGTCAAATTATTGCATTTCATTATGCATGTACCTTTTTTATCAAAAAGCATACAATTTTTAATCGGCTTGATCGAACAGGTTGAACCTCTGCATCCGACGTCAGGCTTTGCCGCATCGAAACCTTGACAATCGTATGATATTCCCGCAAGGAAATTCTCCAGCTCTTTCTGATGCTTTTTATTTATCACCAGCCATCCGGAATTACAGACAGTATGGACAGCCACACAATCAGTATCTTCATTGCAAGAAAAATATCTAGAGGGTATCTGTAAATGACCCTCGTGATCCAATCTTACATACTGAGCCTTGACTGTCCAGATAGCAGCCCAACAAAAAAAGAGGGTTCCTATAATGAATATTATATATTTTTTCACTAACTTTCCACGCACACCGCAACTCCCATCTCACCGCCAATGCAGAGGATGATGATGGCTTTTTTGGCTTTGCGCTTCTGCATTTCATGCACTAGCGTCACCAGAATTCGCGCACCAGATGCACTGATCGGATGGCCAAGCGCGATCGCCCCGCCGTTGACGTTCACTTTGGATAAATCCCAACCGAGTTCACGATCAACCGAAATCACCTTGCCGATACCACGCATCCCGCCAGTTATTAGTGCTATTTTGGGCATTTTTAAATTCTATTCGTTCAATAATTTATTATTTGAAAGTACCGAACATTCTATTATGTTCCTTATCCGTGCATGCACCTTTGCTACACATGCCCTCTACCTCTAGTGATTGTATATCACCATTGTCATTAGGCTTGACTAATAATCTGACACAATCTTCATCCATATAATAAAATGCGATAATTTCCTTAGCTTCTGCCGATCGTTTCTTATTCACAGCAATCCAACTATCACATGCGGCTGATAAAATGGTGCAATCACTATCTTCATTGCATTCATAAAATTCCTTACTGGTAATGTCTCTCTTATGAGGTAATTGCCGTACTTGATCTTTATTATCCAAGCTTATCCCTTCAGCCCTCGCTATTGTCAAACCGAGTAACAGGAAAAAACATATTATAGTAGGAAATATTATAATATGTTTTTTCATACTGCCTCCACACAAACCGCCACGCCCATCCCACCACCAATGCACAATGTCGCAATGGCTTTTTTGGCTTTGCGTTTTTGCATTTCATAGAGGAGCGTCACCAGGATGCGCGCGCCGGAAGCTCCGATCGGGTGGCCGAGGGCGATGGCTCCGCCATTCACATTGACTTTGGATAAATCCCAGCCGAGTTCACGATCAACCGAAATCGCCTGCGCTGCGAAAGCTTCGTTAGCCTCGATTAAATCCAAATCCTTGATGCTCCATCCGGCTTTTTTCAGAGCTTTTCTAACTGCTTCTATAGGCCCGGTGCCCATAATCTGTGGATCAACTCCCGCATGCGCCCAAGAAACGACTCGTGCCAATGGTTTGATGCCACGCTTCACCGCATTTTCCTCCGTCATCAGCATAACTGCCGCAGCTCCGTCATTAATGCCAGAAGCATTTCCCGCCGTGACAGTTCCATCTTTCGCGAATGCCGGTTTCAGCTTGGCCAGCGCATCCAGTGTGGTTCCATGACGCGGAAATTCATCACTATCAACAATCACATCGCCTTTTTTGGTGGCGATTTTAACCGGAATGATTTCATCCTTGAATTTCCCGGCCTTCTGCGCCGCTTCGGCCTTATTTTGCGATCCGGCCGAAAATTTATCCTGCTCCGCGCGCGAAATCCCGAATTTCTTGGCGATGTTTTCCGCGGTGATTCCCATATGAACCAGGCTGAAAGCATCGGTGAGGCCGTCGAAAATCATGGTATCGACCAGCGTGGCATTGCCCATTTTGATTCCGGGTCGCATGTTGATGCCATGCACGGCCATCGACATCGATTCCTGACCGCCAGCGATGACGACTTCGCTATCGCCGTTTTTTATCGCCTGGAACCCGAGTGCCACGGCGCGAAGCCCTGAGCCGCAAACCTGGTTGATTCCCCACGCCGGAGTTTCATTGGGCAGCCCAGCATTCAAAGACGCCTGACGCGCCGGGTTCATCCCTTGCGCGCCGCTCAAAACCTGGCCCATTATCACTTCAGAAATTTCATCCGGGCTCACTTTGGCACGCGCCAGAATTTCGCGGATTACCGCCTCACCGAGCTTATGCCCAGGCAGGGTGGAAAGCCCACCCATGAAATTCCCGATCGCCGTTCTGGCGGCGGCGGCGATTACGATGTTATTTTTTTCAGGCATGAATACCTCTTTTTTCTTAGAATCTAAGCCATGGGCGCAAAAAATCAATCGGCAAATAGCAGGCCTAGAGCAAGAAGCGATTCTGCTTGTTTGCCGCAAAAAAATATGTATAAAGGCAAGTCCGCTGTCTATTCCTAAATATTCTTTTCTAAAGGGGGGTGTAGCTCAGTTGGTTAGAGCGTCGCCCTGTCACGGCGAAGGCCGCGGGTTCGAGTCCCGTCACTCCCGCCAAACAAAATAATATTTACGTTTGATCTTCACCAGCGGCGCCTAAGTTACCTTGCTTTTTTAGGAGAGGTGGCCGAGTGGTTGAAGGCGTCAGTCTCGAAAACTGATATACGGGCAACCGTATCGAGGGTTCGAATCCCTCTCTCTCCGCCAGATTATTGATATATAAGGATGAGATGGAGATATAGGCTGTAAGGATGTGGCGGACAGGGTGAGATTCGAACTCACGGAACCCTTGCGGGTTCGATAGTTTTCAAGACTATTGCCTTCAACCACTCGGCCACCTGTCCGGTTAGAGGATGAATTATCAGGGTTCCATGTCTTTGACAATTAAGAACAAGCCCTCTAATAAGGAAAACATGTCCGATAATTTCGATTTAGTCGTAATTGGCGCAGGACCTGGCGGGTATGTGGCGGCGATTCGTGCGGCCCAGCTTGGCATGAAAGTCGCCTGCATTGATAAGCGTGGACCCGCTGGCGGGACCTGCCTGAATGTCGGCTGCATTCCGTCCAAGGCGCTGCTGCATTCCTCAGAATTATATGAGGAAGCGGCGAATCACTTCGCAGGCCACGGCATAAAAGTTTCCGGCTTGAAAGTAGATCTGGCGGCGATGATGGCCAGGAAAACCAAGGTGGTTGAGGATTTGACCAAAGGCATTGAAGGACTGTTCAAGAAAAATAAAATCACCTATTACAAAGGCCATGCGGTGATACTCGGCAAAGGCGAAGTCGCGATAAAGCTGAATGACGGCAATGCGGAATCGATCCACACAAAAAATATTTTAATCGCCACCGGATCGGAAGTGACGCCGCTGCCGGGCATTGAAATCGACGAAAAACGCATCGTTTCCTCCACCGGCGCGCTGGAACTTACCGAAATTCCTGGCAAATTAATTATCATCGGCGGCGGAATCATTGGCCTCGAAATGGGATCGGTCTGGCGGCGGCTGGGCAGCGAAGTAACCGTCATCGAATTTTTAGATCGCATCACTCCAGGGCTGGATGGCGAACTGGCAAAATCATTCCAGAAAACACTGGAAAAACAGGGGGTGAAATTCATCCTGGGAACAAAAGTGACGGCGGCGAAAGTTTCCGGCAAGAGCGTAACCGTTACAACCGAGCCAGCGAAGGGTGGAGATAAACAGGAATTAAAAGCCGATTATGTATTGGTCGCAATAGGCCGCAGGCCATATACCGCCAATTTAGGCCTGAAAGAAGCAGGTGTGGCGCTCGATGAAAAAGGCCGGATAAAAGTCGATTCGCATTTCGCCACGAATGTGAAGGGAATATATGCCATCGGCGATGTGATTCATGGGCCGATGCTGGCGCACAAGGCCGAAGAAGATGGCATCGCCGCGGTGGAAACCATGGCAGGGCAAGCAGGGCATGTGGATTATAATACCGTGCCGAACGTGGTTTATACCTGGCCGGAAGTGGCGAGCGTAGGCAAAACCGAGGAGGAACTCAAAAACGCCGGAGTTAATTACAAAGCCGGAAAATTCCCATTCATGGCCAACAGCCGCGCGCGCGCTGTCGGCGATACCGAAGGATTCGTGAAGATTTTGGCTGATACGAAAAGTGACAGGGTTCTCGGAGTTCACATCATCGGCCCGGATGCCGGTACGTTGATCGCCGAAGCTGTCGCGGTGATGGAATTCGGCGGATCGGCGGAAGATATCGCCCGCACCTGCCATGCGCATCCGACGTTAAACGAGGCGGTGAAAGAAGCTGCGCTGGCAGTGGATGGAAGGGTGATTCATATATAATACCAATCCCCTTTCTAATCGCCCGCGGTGTCGCGCTTCGGTCTCGCCGTCGGTCATGTATCTAAGTATACACTCTCTCCGCCTCGCCTTGCGCTCCTAGCGGAACGATTGAAATGGAATTGGTATGACTCAATTCCCAAAAAGAAAAGGCCCCATTCGGGGCCTTTTTTTTTGCCTGCGCTAATTCAAATGCGCGAGACCATGGCGACTTACTTACGCAGCGCTCCTCATTTTGAGCATTTCAATTTGCTGCTTTATCACCAATTTCTTCTTTTTCAGTTCCTGCACCATATTGTCCGGTAGGAAGTTCAGGTAAGCATCGTGGATTTCGTGTTCGATTTTAGAGTGTTTTTCTGTAAGGTGGTCAATATGCGCGGCTGCCGACATAGCTTTTCCTCCTGAAGAATTGTTTGAAGTTATATTTATGTGACTATCCAGACAATATACTCCTCAACAATATTGTTTTCAAACATTTTCGTATTTTGCGCTTTTCAATAATACTTTGATTTATAGAAATAAATTTGAAGTCAAGATATAAAATTTCTAGGACATAACCCCAGAAATCTGTATTGACAGGTATATACAGTGTCCAAAAGTAGCGCCTAGAAACTCGCAACTTGAATAAATAGCATTTCCCATTATATTTCCGCTTCCGTGCGGTCGTGGCGGAATGGTATACGCGCAACGTTGAGGTCGTTGTGGGGCAACCCATGGAAGTTCAAGTCTTCTCGACCGCACCATCCGCTTTCGCTAATTTTGGCTCTCGCCAAAATTTAGCTACAGCGCGATTCTTAGCGCTGTAGCGTGCGAAACGGATGCCGCGCCGTAGTTGCGAAGCAACGAAGGCGGGCTGATAGAGATTATGAAAACCCTATTTCAACAACGGGCTCCAGGCCGGGTCGCTGGCATCCGTCGGGGTTAGGATTTCCCGCTCGTTATACCCAGTCAAGTCGATAGAAAACAGTTTGGAACTGCCGTGCCCGCCACCATATGACGGGGTTTGCCTGGTGAAGATTATGACGCGACCGTTCGGGCTCCAGGTTGGCCCTTCGTCGAGATAACTTTCGGTCAAAAGCCGTTCGCCGCTGCCGTCCGGGCGCATGACACCGATATAAAATTTTCCGCCGTGCATTTTTGTGAATGCAATCAAGTCGCCACGCGGCGACCAGACCGGCGTGCCGTATTTTCCCTCGCCGAAGCTAATGCGCTGAACGTTCGAGCCATCAGAATGCATCGTATATAATTGCTGCGAGCCACCACGATCGGAATTGAACGTGATTTTCTTCTCATCCGGGGAGAAAGAAGGCGAGGTGTTGATGGCAGCGTTGCTGGTGAGCCTACGCTTGGCGCGGGTGGCCAAATCCATTATGTAAACATCACTGTCGCCGTTGGCTGACACCGACATTAAAACTTTCGCCCCATCCGGCGAGAATCTGGGCGCAAAGCTCATCCCCGGGAAATCACCAAGCACTTCTTCGCGGCCGGTTTCTATATCGCGGGTATAAACGCGCGGACGCTTGTTGTGATAGGCAAGATAGGCAATTTTCTGGGAACTGGGTGAGAAGCGCGGCGTCAACACCAACTCCCGGCCATCGGTTAAAAATTTATGGTTCGCGCCATCCTGATCCATTATTGCCAGGCGCTTTATGCGGTTTTTCCCCGGACCGGATTCGGAAACATAAATGATGCGCGAATCGAAATAGCCGTCCTCGCCGGTCAGGCGCTTATATATTTCATCGGCAATTAAATGCGAGACGCGCCGCCAGTTTACCACCTCGGTACCAAAGGATTTTCCGGCGATCTGATGCCCGGCCAATACGTCGAACAGCCGGAATTCCACCTGCAATTTGCCCCCGGAATTAACGACTGTGCCAGTGGCAAGCGCCTGGGCGTTTATCTGCCGCCAGTCGGCGAAGGCCGGGTTTGCCACGTTTTGTGCGGTGATTTGCTGGATGAATGATTTTTTATCAATGGGTTTGAACAGTCCAGAGCGCTCCAAATCCGCGGCCACCAACTGCATTATCTGCACCCCTGCCGGATCGCCCACTAGGTCGGGCAACGCAATCGGCATCGGGCTGACGCTACCCTTGGTAATATCGATTTGCAGCACCGCATGGGCGGGGACTGCGGCAAAAATGAGGATAATGAACGCAAAGAATCGGATAATGTTTTTCATAATTAATAAATCATCTCCTTCGGGTCAAAATTCAATTCTATATCGCGCCATGTTGAATACTTTTCCTTCGGCAAATCCTTTAATGGACTGCATAGCCGCACCGCGCGCACCGCGCTGTCGGCGAAAGAAACGTAAAACGGATCGCCGCCATTATAACGGCTGGTATCGGCAATGGAAACATTAATTACACTGCCGTCCTGAGCTAACGAAACTCGCACTCTAACCTGCATATCTTTCGCGTCCTTCGCGCCCGACGGGATGTTCCAGCATTTATGGATTTGCTCTTTTATCGCATCTATCTCACTCGCCGAAAGCGGCTTGGTCGGATCGTAATTACTGCTGCCTTTCCTGGTGGTTTTGGCATCCTCAGCAAATGCTTTCTCGATTTTTGAAAAATCCTGTTTCGGCTTTATTTTTGATACGTCCTTCAAAACTGACTCGAAATCGTCTGCAGGCTTTTCCTTTTTCGGCTCGGGCTTTTTTTCCTCCGGCATTTTTTCTAGCTCCTTAGGCTTTACCGGCGCGGGCTTTTTTTCCTCGACTGGTTTCGGCTCAGGTTTTGGTTCCGGCTTAGGTTGTTCCTTGGGCGGCTCGGGCTTTTTTTCCTCTTTCTTTTCCTCCTGTTGCTCAAGCCTTTGCGGACGTACATTGGTCATCGCCTGCACCGGCAAAAGCTCGACGCTCACCACCTGTTCCTCCGGCGGTTTACGGGAAAATAAGGAGGGCAACCCAAAATATACGATAATTAGGATGAGCGCGTGGAGGATAAGAGAAAATATTGTGCCACGTTTCATGCTTACAACATAAGGGAAATCGCGGCTTTAGAAAAGCATGGGGTTAGCGGAACCGAGTAGTGACGCCGCCGTTCGCTTTTTCAGTCCCAAGAATTTCCCCGGCGGTTTTTCTATAAGCTATTCGTTTTTTTTCAGTATCCAATATCTGGCCGTAAACCTCCAGTTTGCTATTTGCCATAGCATCTTTGACAACTTTGTAGCCAAGCAGATTTTCTACCCCCAGATGCACCAATGCCATTTCCATCCGCCGGAGAATAGTTTCCCTGTCAGTTTCTATATCCAAGCCATCGGCCTTCGCCCTTTCCAAGACTCTAGTACGCAATTCGCCAAGATCTTTTACCAAACTCGCAATGGCAGGCGTTTCAAGTAGTATTTTCTTTGGATCATCACCATAATCCAGTAGCGTTCTTGCCATACCGCAATGGGTATGGCCGCTTAAGTAAATTTTTTTCGGCTTATTATCTTTATATGGAAGCACTATCAAAAAATATTCCAGCCAAACTTGAGTATTCCGATCATCTTTTAGCGCCACCGCACCAGTATTACGCATGATGAAAACCTGAACATCTTTCAGTTCTTCTCTTTGCTCCTCCTCTATCCTTTCTCTTGTTTGTTCATCAGGCGCGATGCCGCTTTCTATTAAGTGCTTTAACTCATCCTCAACTCTTTCCTGGAGCATAACCTCTTCGATTCTAAGACGCGAATCGCTGCAACCAAAATAACCGTCCTCCGGCTCATGATCTGGCAATTCCGTCTCCCCCTCTCCGGTTAAAATTTCTTCTGTGCTCGTTATGCCCTTCATAAACCCACTCTAAGATTTCCCCTGAGGATTCTCGGTTACGAACGCAACTTTATTGAACCCCGCTGCGCTTATCGCACCTACAACCTGCATAATCCGGCCATATGGCACTTTTTTATCGCCGCGCACGAAAATGCGCGTATCCTTTTTCGCCTTGGTGATCGCTTCCAGTTTCGCGGTCAAATCCTCGAACTTGATAGGGTTTTTCTGCAAGTAAATGCCTCCATCAGCACCGACAGTTACCGCCAACGGCTCATCCTGGCCGGAGAGTGGCGAGGCGGAGGCCTCCGGCAGATCGACATGTACCCCAGCGGTGAGTAGCGGCGCGGTGACCATGAAAATTATCAGCAGCACCAGCATCACATCGACAAACGGCGTGATGTTTATCTCAGCTATAGGCGCACGCTTCTTCCGGCTGCGGCCAAAATAACTTTGCTGAAAACTAGCGGCCAATCCTGCCTCCGGAATCCAACTCTCGGGAAATTATTGAGGAAAATTCGATGGAAAAATCATCGACCCGGCCGGAGATTTTATTCAAATCGCCAGAGAATTTATTATAGAAAATTACTGCTGGAATCGCAGCAAAAAGGCCAACCGCCGTGGCAAAAAGCGCCTCGGCGATGCCGGGTGCGACTACAGCGAGTGTTGTATTTTTCGTTGCAGCGATGTTCTGGAAGCTGTCCATTATCCCCCACACAGTGCCAAAAAGGCCAACAAACGGCGCGGTGGAACCCACGGTTGCCAAGAACCCTAGATTCTTCTCTAACCCTTCCAGTCCACGATTTCTGGCAACGTTCATCGCCTGAAAAACCCGCTCTTTCAGGCCAGCTTTCAATGTCTGATCGCCGACCGTGGCTTTCTTTACATACTCACGTTTCCATTCATGCATGGCTGCGGCAAAAACCATCACCATCGGGTGATCGGCGGCGGTTTTCAGCTTTTCATATAGCTGCTCAAGCAGGCTGCCAGACCAGAATAATTCCTCAAACTGCCCGGTTTTGTAGTTGATGTAGCGAAAACGGATAAACTTATCGAAAATTATCGCCCAAGAAAAAATCGAGGCAAGAAACAGAGCGATTATCACGAATTTTACGATAAAATCCGACTGGGCAAACAGCCCGGCCATGCTCATATCGTGCGCCGCTATATTTCCCGCGACTTCGGTAGCTTTTACTGCTGGTGTGGGTGACATAATTTGGTTATTTTGTGATTCCAGTGCTGTAATGTCATTCTCTTAGCTTGACTTAGAGAATCCATCGTTACTAATAATGACTAATCTTTTATATTTAATGGATACTCAGGTCAAGCCCGAGTATGACAATTATTAGTATGGAAAAATTTCCGATAACGCTGGAAGGCTGGGGCCGCATTGAGCAAGAATTGAAACGCTTAAAAACTATCGAGCGTCCGGCGGTGATACAGCAGATCGCCGAGGCGCGGGCACATGGCGATTTATCGGAAAACGCAGAATATCACGCCGCGCGCGAAAAGCAGAGCTTTATTGAAGGCCGGATAAAAGAATTGGAGGATAAGACCGCCCGCGCCGAGGTAATAGATATTTCCAAGCTCTCTGGGAAAACCGTAAAATTCGGGGCGCATGTGAAAATCATCGATGCCGATAGCGACGAGGAAACCGAATATCACATAGTTGGCGAATATGAGGCAGACATAAAACTGCGAAAAATTTCAATAGTTTCGCCGCTTGCCCGAGCACTCATCGGCAAATCTGCGGGTGATTTCGCCGAAGTGCAAACGCCGAAGGGATTCAAGTCTTATGAGGTGCTGAAGGTAAGTTACAAATAAAAGGCCATATTAGCCGCCGCGATTTTTCTATCGTTTTCGCTATAATAATCCGGGCGGCGGCCGATGATCTCAAATCCGGATTTTTTGTAAAAACTTATTGCCGGAAAATTTTCCTCAGAAACTTCGAGAAATATTTTTTTGATATTTTTTTCCGTCAGAAATTTTTTCGCGGCATCTAATATCAAAGTTGCAATCCCTTGCCGCCTGATATTTTCCGTAACACCTATATAATAAATCTCGGCTTCGTCGGCCGCAATCCTGAATATGCATAATCCGTTCTTTTTAAGAAACGCAAACGTTCCGGGAATCGCAAAACTTTCCCGAATCAAGCCAATTTCCCAAGGTTTTCCGAATGATTTTAAATATAAATCGGCAATGGATTTTAAATCCTCTTCTGCCGCGGGATGGGAAATTAGGCGCATTTTCCGGGAAGTTTCGCATCAGGCGGGCGGATGTATAATGGCAAAATTTCCTCCCCGCTAGAGGCGCGGTTTATATTTGCCGCAGCCAGGCGTGCCAGACTTTCCGCACGAATTTCCTTAACTTCAATCACCCCAGATGCCAGAACATCGGCGCGACTGATGAGGGTGGGAAAACCATTTTTCCCAGGAAATTCTTGCATATAAATCATGCCGCGTCCGGCATCCTGGATTATTGTGATTTTTTCAGTTTTCGCAGCCGCAAAAGCCGCTACTTCCAGCGTCGATGCTGCAAAAATCGGCACACCGGTAACCAGCGCAATCCCCTTCGCCGCCATAAGTCCGATGCGCGTTCCCGTGAAACTTCCCGGCCCGTTGGTGACGGCTATCAAATCGAGATTTTTATATTCCAATCCCTTAGCGCGCAAAGCCTCCTCCAGCAAAATCATCAGGGTTTCGGCCTGTTGTGACGGCTTGTATTCCTTTTTGGCGCAAGTGATTTTCCCATCCTCCAGCAGCGCCGCCGAGCAGCCGCTGATGCAGGTATCAAACGCCAGTATTTTCATTGTTCCTTGCAATTTTGAAGCAATTTGCCCATATAGTCATTCCAACTAATATTTACATGATTTGCAGGAGGAGGAAATGAGTAAACATTAGTTGGAATGACTATATAAGCACATATGCGAAAAACGAAAAACAAAATAAATGCACAGACTATAACCGAAGTGGAGCGGGCGATTTCCGAGTTGCGGCGCGGGCAGATTATCGCGGTAAAAACAAAGGCAGGAAGCGGATTATTGGTCGCATCGCCGGAAAACCTGCATCCGGAAACTTATCAAAAATTGGTAAGACTTGCGGAAAACGGCCTTTTCCTGGCGATAACTGCGAACCGGGCGAGGATTATCGGCGGTAAAGCCAAAGTATCGACACATCTTTCCCTGATAAAAATAGATAAAAAGCTGAGCCGGGCTCTGCTTGAGGAAATCGCCGCCGCGCGCCAGGACATGGCAGATTTCGGTGCGCTGATGCAAAATGCCCTATCATCGAACGATCCGGCCATAATTTCCGCGATAAACCTTGCCAAACAGGCCGAGCTTTTACCGGCGCTGATAATAGCGAAAGTCAGAAATCCCGAGGCTATTGCCAAGAAAAATGATTTTCTCGCGGTTACACCGGAAAATATCGATTCTTATGGAAAATCAGAAATCGTAGATCTTTCCGAAGTCAGCAATGCACCACTGAAATTGGAACACGCACCGAATGCCAGGATAATATCATTTCGCCCGGCACTCGGCGGTAAGGAACATCATGCGATAATCGTCGGAAAAATAGATAAATCCGGCGTAGTTCCGGTCAGAATCCATTCATCCTGCTATACCGGTGATTTGCTAGCAAGCCTACGCTGTGATTGCCGCGACCAGCTACATGACGCTATCAAATACTTTGCCAGAATCGGTGGCGGGGTGGTGGTTTACTTGATGCAAGAAGGCCGTGGCATCGGGCTGGTAAACAAGCTGCGTACCTACAAGATGCAATATGAGCAAGGTTTTGATACGGTGGACGCCAATAAATTCCTGGGCTTCGACGAAGATGAAAGGCCTTTTGGGCTAGCGGCGGAAATCCTAAAAAAAATCGGCGTGAAAAAAATTTCGCTGATGACCAATAATCCTAAGAAAATATCTGAGATGGAGCGGCTGGGAATCAAGGTTTACAGCTATATCCAGGCGCCGACGGAAACGCATGAGCATGTGCGGAAATACCTGAAAACTAAGTCCCGCCGGATGCAGCACATGATAAAGATATGAAAAAAATCATCGTTGGTATAACCGGCGCTTCCGGGGTGGTTTATGGCGTCAGGCTGCTGGAAGCATTGAAAAGTACTGGCATTGAGACGCACTTAGTAGTATCGAAAGCCGCGCAGTTGACACTTTCGCAGGAAACTTCGCTTAAAGCTACCGATCTGCAAAAACTGGCTGATTATAATTATCAACCGGTTGACATCGGCGCATCCATAGCCAGCGGCTCGTTCCGAGCTGAAGGGATGATCGTCGCGCCCTGCTCGGTGAAAACCATGTCAGAAATTGCCACTGGCGTCACTTCCGGGCTCATCTCCCGCGCCGCCGACGTTTGCTTGAAAGAGCGGCGGAAACTTGTGCTAATGGTGCGCGAATCGCCGCTGCATCTCGGCCATTTGCGGACGATGGCAGCTTTGGCAGAAATGGGCGCCGTGATAGCCCCTCCCCTCCCCGCCTTCTACCCGAAACCAGAAAATATCGACACGCTGATAAACCACAATATCGGCAGAATCCTTGATCTTTTTGAGGTAGAAAACTCCCTGGTCGAGAGGTGGAAAGGCCTAAAACCCCGGCATAAAAATAAAAATACTTGAGTTGAAATTCACCGCAAAATCTGTATAATGTCTAGCTCAATTTATAGGTTTCTATGGGCGAAGAAGAAAGACTGCTGGAAGAAATAGAAACGCTGCGCAGGGAGCATCAATCCCTGGATTCGTTGATAGAAAACGCTTTTGATCAGTTGCAGCTCCAGCGCCTAAAAAAGCGCAAATTGATGATAAAAGACCAGTTAGCTAGGCTGGAAGGCCAGCTCCACCCTGATATAATAGCCTGATGCCTACTAAGAAAAAACCTCTAGTCGCGGTGATAATGGGCAGTAAATCGGACTCAGAAACCATGTCTCATGCCGTCGAAATGCTGAAGAAATTCGCTATCCCGCATGAAGTAAAAATAATTTCCGCGCATCGTACGCCGGATAGACTTTATGATTTCGCACGCAAAGCCGAGGCAAACGGGCTGAAAATCATCATTGCCGGGGCTGGGGGTGCTGCGCATCTGCCAGGAATGACAGCGGCGCTCACCACATTACCCGTCTTCGGCGTGCCGGTGGAGAGCAAGGCCTTGAAGGGTTTGGACAGCCTACTTTCGATAGCGCAGATGCCTTCCGGCATTCCGGTTGCGACGACCGCGATCGGCAAGGCGGGCGCGGAAAATGCGGCACTTCTGGCGGTTCAGGTTCTTGCGCTGTTTGATAAGACCATCGCCGCAAAATTAAAGAAATGGCGGAAAAACCAGACCGATTCGGTCGCACTTACTCCTAAATGATTATCCCACCCGGCTCGATAATTGGTATTATTGGTGGTGGGCAACTTGGCCGGATGACGGCTCTGGCCGCGGCCAATCTCGGATATAAAATTCACATATATACGCCAGAAAAACATTCCCCCGCCGCACAAGTTTCCGCTTTTACAACTATCGCGGATTATGGCGATAAACCTAGCTTGAAAGCTTTCGCAAAAAGCATTGATGTAATAACTTTTGAATTCGAAAACATTCCGGCTGAAAGTATTCAATATCTTGAAAAATTCTGCCCGGTCAGGCCGGGAAACCTGGCACTCCACGTTTCGCAAAACCGGCTACGCGAGAAGAAATATTTAAACGAAATCGATGTGTCAACGGCCCAGTTTTTTGCGGTAAGAACTCTTAAGGAATTAGAAAAAGCGGCAGCGAAATGCGGCAAGCCCGGCATTCTAAAATCCGCGGAATTTGGCTATGACGGCAAGGGACAGCATAAAGTTTTTGCGCACGCGGATTTGAAAAAAATATGGAAGGAATCCCGCCTAAAAACGGCGATTCTCGAAGAATTGGTTGATTTCAAAAAGGAAATTTCGGTGATAGTTGCAAGGAATTCCTACGGTAAAACCTTGTGTTTTCCGCTAGCGGAAAATGTTCATGAAAATGGTATATTGTGCGCATCACGTGCCCCAGCGAACATCAGTTTAGGCCTGGAAAAAAATGCACAGAGAATCGCCATAAAAATAGCTGAAAACCTTGGCTTGGTTGGCTTGCTTGCGGTTGAGTTTTTCGTAACGAAAAATAATCAATTGCTGGTTAATGAGATTGCGCCACGCCCGCACAATTCCGGGCATTGGACAATGGACGGCTGCGAAACCAGCCAGTTTGAGCAATTCGTGCGTGCGGTTTGTGGGCTACCTTTCGGCCCGGTGGGACTGACGGCGAAAAAAACCCGGATGGTGAATCTACTCGGGCGTGACGTGGAGAAATGGCCGGAAATCCTGAGAAACCCTGGGGCAAAGCTGCATTTATACGGAAAATCCGAAGCAAAAAAAGGCCGCAAAATGGGCCATGTGAATTATTTAGAGTTTTAGGCCCACAAAAATAACTTTAAGCTACTTCCTTCATTGCAGCACTTATCACAAACTTATTTGCTATTGCTCGCCATTTGGCTCTATAATAAAGAGTCAATGGTAATTCCACCTGGTAAATAAATTGCTCAAAATCAAACCAGTCGTCATTTCCGGTCGGGAAGTGCTGCCCATAGTCGAGGGCGGCAAAGGTATCGGCGTGACCAGCGGAGTAACCTCCGGCGCGTTCGCAGCGGCCGGGGCAGTAGGGACGTTTTCCGGCGTCAACGCCGATTCGATGGATGAAAACGGCAACCTGGTCGATTACGTATATAAAGGCGCTACACGGAAAGAGCGGCATGAGGAATTGATAGATTTGAGCATCAAGGGCGCACTCTATCAGGCGAAAACTGCCTATGAAATATCAGGCGGAAAAGGGCGCATCCATATGAATATATTATGGGAAATGGGTGGCGCTGAACGCGTTCTGCACGGGGTATTGGAAAAAGCCAAGGGCATGATCAACGGCGTCACCTGCGGCGCTGGGATGCCTTACCGCATCGCCGAAATAGCTGAGCATTACAAGGTTTATTATTATCCGATAGTCTCCTCGATGCGCGCTTTCCGGGCATTGTGGAAACGGGCGTATCACAAAATGAGCAACTTCTTAGGTGCGGTGGTTTATGAAGACCCGTGGCTGGCAGGCGGGCATAACGGACTTTCCAACAGCGAGGATCCGGCTAAACCGGAGGATCCGTTCCCGCGCGTGAGCGAGCTGCGCCGGTTCATGAACGAGGTTGGCCTATCACACATTCCGATAATAATGGCGGGCGGCGTTTGGGCGCTCAAAGATTGGGAAAATTGGCTGGACAACCCGGAAATCGGGCCTATTGCATTCCAGTTTGGCACCCGGCCGATCCTCACCAAGGAAAGCCCGGTTTCTGACGAATGGAAAAAGAAACTGCTGACGCTGAAAAACGGTGACGTTTATTTGAACCGATTCTCCCCCACCGGGTTTTATTCATCAGCGGTGGAGAATGATTTTATCCGTGAATTGCAGGGACGCGAGGAGCGGCAAATTCCTTATCTCATCGAACCGCATGGCGAATTAGTTGTGCCTTTTCCGGTAGGACCGCGCAAGCGACCGGTATATGTGACGGCGGAGGATAAGGAAAAGGCCGAATTCTGGTTGGCCAAAGGCTTCGACGAGGCGATGAAAACCCCGGATTCTACGCTGATTTTCGTGACAAAAGACAAGTCCGAGCAGATTCGCTTCGACCAGATCGACTGCATGGGCTGCCTATCCGCCTGCCGGTTCAGCAATTGGTCAACGAACGAAAATTTTTCTACCGGCAAAAAGACCGATCCGCGCAGTTACTGCATCCAGAAAACCTTGCAGAAAGTCGTACATGGTAATGATGTGGAGAACCAACTGATGTTCTCCGGGCATAACGCCTATAAATTCTCCGAAGACCCGTTTTATGCGAACGGTTTCATCCCCACGGTGCAGCAACTGGTCGATAGGATTATGACCGGGGAGTGAGAGCATAAAAGCCTTATAATCCAATAAAATAGCAAAACAATCCTGAACGTTAACGAAAAATTAACTTTTCTCTTTTATACTGTATTAATGTTCGAAATTGTCGATGAAAAAAGAGTTATCTATAAAAAAGGCTCTAATCCTGGCGGCTGGGTCAGATTGGAAGATTCTCCGTATATTTGGTATGTGAAGGAAGGTGAAGCTAAAAATGCCGTTACCAAAGACGGTAATCCAGCAGAATATTCGCGCAGCATAGGGGCAATCGTCGAAGTTTATGCTGCATCACTATATAGATTGCTTGCCGACGACAAAAACATTGTAGATGCCCTTATTCATAAAGAAGATAATGGGCATGCGAAATATAAAGTAGCATCCCAGCTCGTAGAAGGCTACGCCGGGATAGAAGAATCAATAGTAAATGGTGGAAAAAGAGTCCAAATCCCCGACAGCAATAATAATTCCCCATCATTGGATAGCAAACCAGTAGTAAACCTAAATAAGGTTGTTGCTATACGCACTCTGATTGGAGATTATGATTTTGCCAATATGCAAAATATTGGTTATAAAGACCTAGGAGAATCTATACAGGTAGGATCAATTGATTTTGGCAAAGCATTTCAGAAGCCGGAAATCGCATATATTCATAGTTCCAAACCCGATGAAGTTGTTAATTTTTCTCAAATAATAACCGAGCCTAAAGCCCCGACCTGGCTTTTTATATTTCGTGAGTTATTGGAAGGCTTGACACCGGAAAAAGAACTTCAGATTGCTGATAGGTTTAATAATACTCATTTGGAAGGTTCCGGTAGGGTAAAACCCGGCATGATACCTCACTCCGATACGATTATTTTTCCATTTCCGGAAGCAATGGCTAACCCAAAAGAGTTGCTACAAACATTCAGAGAAATTACCGATATTCCTCTGGAAGAAATTCAAAAACTTACCGACCACTACGAAGGAATGATAGTCGAATATATTCGTAGTAATAATCTCAATGTAGAATTTAATAAAGGTCAGTTAATTGCACCGGTGCTGGAAAGGGTGGAATTAATACGTGAACACCTTAGAGGGCTAGAGCTAGAAGCCGGAAGAGATTCTCTATCAGAATCTCTAGGGAGAATAGTTACTGACCTCAATAATAGTGGTGTTCAAATGAAAAATGACACATCTTCCCCTATCACACCCTCTCATGCTAATAACCTGAAGCAAAAAAATGACATTCCCCCGCTACCCGGCAACTAAATATAAATTGTAGAACTTCAAATTTGATCTGACGGACAGTAATTTATCAGGTAGCGGTTTTGCTGTTCGATAATCAGTGACACTAGAATTATATACTAGCCCAACTCTTTCTGCGGCATTACATTCACCACTTTCGCCCCTTTTTTTACATCTTTTACAATGGTCGCCCCGGCGCCGATAACCGCCCCCTCACCTATTTTTACCGGTGCCACCAGCGAAGTATTGGAGCCGATGAACGCGCCCTTGCCGATGTTCGTTTCATATTTTTTCTTGCCATCGTAATTGCAAGTTATCGTCCCCGCGCCGATATTTACGTCACTGCCGAGTGTCGCATCGCCAATATAGCTGAGATGCCCAATCTGCGAGCCTTTTCCGATCTTTGATTTTTTTATTTCGACGAAATTGCCGATATGCACATCATCCGCCAGGTGCACACCAGGACGTAGTCGCGCAAACGGCCCAACTATGGAATTCTTCCCGATCCTTGCCCCTTCGATATGGCTGAAAGAGCGGATTTCCACGCCCTCGTCAATCGCCGTTCCTTTGCCGATCACCACGAACGGATGGATCACCGTGTCTTTGCTAATGATAGTATCCCAACTGAAAAAAACCGTCTCTGGCGCAAACAGCGTTGCACCCACGCCCATAGCAGCCCGACGGAGTTTTCCCTGCATGATGCTTTCGGCGGCGGCCAATTGCGCGCGTGAATTTATCCCCATCACCTCTTCCTCCTCGGCCCTAACCGCAAGGCAGGCAAACCCTTCGGCATTGGCGATGGCCACCAGATCGGTCAGGTAAAATTCCCGGTTGGCATTGGAATTTTTCAACTGTTTCAGCAGTTTCGGCAATAATCCATGGCGAACCGCCATCACGCCGGAATTGCAGAGGCTTATCTCTCTTATATCGGCGTCTGCATCCTTATATTCCACTATTGCTTCCAATTCGCCACGGCTATTCATTACCAGCCGCCCATATTCCGCCGGGTCGGCGGGGGTGAACCCGAGAACCACTATCGCGTTATTCTCGTTCGACTTAAGCGCCGAGAGCATATTCTCTATGGTTTCCGGGGAAATGAACGGATGGTCGCCGTAAAGCACCACCACATCACCCTCAGTGCCTTTCAGTTGCGAAAGCGCCGAAATGACGGCATCGCCGGTGCCACGCTGCTGTTTCTGGATAGCGAATTTCACCTTATCGTTCTCTGCAAGAATGGCGGTTTTCACGTCATTCATCCCGGGCGCGATTACGGCTATAAGCCTTTCCGGCTTCAGCCTAGAAACCATCGCCACCAGGTAATTCACCATCGGCCTGCCAGCAATTTCATGCAGAACTTTCGGCAGCCCGGAACGCATCCTGGTGCCATTCCCCGCCGCCAATATCAGCCCGGTAAATTTTGACATTTCGACCTCTCTCCAGTATGATTTACCTCTTTTTCCTGGCAATTTCCAGAGAGTTCGTATGGCAGGCTATATAATTGCAATTATAATTCTGGGCTTAGGCCTGGCGGCCAGTGTTTGCTGGGCATTAAAGGTGAGTAGGAAGCTGAAAAACTGCCAAGAAAAAATTTCCGAAAACGAAAAAACCACATGGATGCTGGAACAAGAAAATCGCCAGCTAGGAGAGAGGTTGAAGTCCGAGTCTGAGAAAACGGCAAGCCTGGAGCAGATCAAGGAACAATTCATCAAAGGCAACAAGGAATCGCTGTTGGAGGCCAGCAAAATCCTAATTTCCGACCATAAAAAAGAGAGCGAAACCTCCAGGAAAGAATCCGAGGAGAGAATAAAAAACGCAACGGAAAAATTAACCGGGCAATTTGCCGAGATTTTCCGGAATATCCACAGCCTAAACCAGAAAGTGGAAAGCGTGGATATGATTCGCCGCTCCCTGCTTACGCCCGGTGGCGCAGGTTCCATGGCCGAACTTATACTGGAAAATATCTTCAAAGGCTCGAACCTAGAGGATGGGCGGGATTACCTGCTGCAATACGTCATAAAAGATAACGAAAAGATCGGCCGCCCTGATGCTATCGTATTCCTGCCAGATGATGACGTCTTGATTATAGATAGCAAATCTTCCAGCATTTTCCTCGAATTGGAAACCGAGGCCGCGGATGAGAAAGACCTGTTGCAAAGATTGAAGGCCACTATGGGTAAACACCTAAAATCCCTGGAAAGCCGGGATTATCGGGAGGGCATAAAGTCTAGCCTGGAAAAAACCCACGGCCGGCAAATAAACAATATCGTCACCGTTATGTTTTTGCCCACCGACCCCGCCTGGGATAAAGTTAACAAGGCCGATCCTCTTTTCATGGAAAATGCTTTCAGGAAAGAAATTTTCCCCTGCGGACCAAGTGGCCTGAAAAACATCCTGATAAATTCACGGTTCAGCATAATGCGCGAAAGACAAAGCCGTTTCAATGACGAGATAATCGCAAAAATCCGGACGATGATCAGCTCGCTTGGCGACCTATACGAATCGGTGCGTAAACTCGGTAGCGGACTGGAAAGCGCGACAAAGAATTACAACGATTTCATCCAACGCTTCAACGGAAAATTCCTAGATAAAGCCCGGGAAATAGAAAGGGATGGACTCGACCTCCCGGCAAAATTTCCTACAACCAACCTGGAATTTCTTGGGGCAAAAACGAAAGTAATCGAAGGCGAGGCAGAAGAAGTGGTCGTACGGTTACCAGCCGTTAGCGAACAATAATTATCCTACTGGCAAGTCCAGCCATTATCTATGGAGAGCGCGGCGCCGGTGATGGATTTTGCCGATTCGCCGCATAGATAAACCACTAATCCGGCGATTTGCTCTGGAGTCGCGAACTCAAAATTTGCCTGCTTTTCCTTCAGCATTTCTTCCTTGGCCTCGGCCTCGCTTTTGCCTTCCTTTGCGGCGTTATCCTTGATTTGTTTTTCCACCAGCGGCGTTAAAACCCAGCCCGGGCAGATTGCGTTGCAGGTGATGTTACCGTTGTTCGCCGCTTCCAGTGCCACAACTTTCGTTAAACCCACTAGCCCATGCTTCGCCGCAACGTATGCGGCTTTTCCGCTGCTTGCCACCAATCCATGCGCCGAAGCGATATTTATTATCCTACCGGATTTCCGCTTTTTCATTCCGGGAAGCGCATATTTCATCGTGTAAAAAGAGGCGGAAAGGTTGGTGGAAATTACCGCATCCCATTTTTCCAGTGGGAAATCCTCAATGGGGGCAACGAACTGGATTCCAGCGTTGTTCACCAGAATATCGACATCTCCCGCGTCTTTAATCATCTTTTCGACTTCCGTAGGCTTGCTGATATCCGCACCCAAATAGATGCACTTGACGCCACAATTTTTTTCAATTGAAGAGCGCTCTTTTTCTATCGCGTCCTTATCGCCGAAGCCATTAATGACGATGTTACACCCTTCCTCTGCCAACTTTTGCGCAATTCCCAGACCAATCCCGCTGGTTGACCCAGTAACGATTGCAGTTTTATTTTTGAGCATTTTTTTCTCCCAATTAAAGTTACAACTATTGCATTTGTTTTGCTTCAATATGAATCGCCAATTTTACTTCATCAGCCAGCGGATTTGTCGTTGCCCATTCGCCTTCGCCGATGCCAAAATCCAGGCGTTTTATGGTAGTTTCGCCATTAATAACCGCATCACTATTATCATTAAGAAATTTAACGGTAAAAGGCAGATTCACCTTTATTTCCTTCCCCTTTATCGTCAGCATTCCATGCGCCTCATAATTATCGCCTTGCAGATGAATAAATTCCTTGACCGCAAAAACCGCGAGGGGATATTTATCTACGAAAAACCATTCTTTTGTCGGTAAGTTCTGCATTGCATCTTTGTCCTGGCTTTTTAGTTTCCCTAGCTCCAGTTGCACCTTCACATAACTTTTATCCAGATGCGTTGGATCAAAGGCAATATCCGATTCAAACGCTGGAAATTGCCCCTTTATCGGTTTACCGGAATAGCTTGCCGTCCATTCAATATTGCTTTTATCAGGTATTACTTGCCAATGCGGTATGCTTTCCGCTCCATACGCAGTGAAAGCAAACAACAATACCAAACTGATAACCGCACACTTCATTTACTTTAGCACCGCTTTTTTAATCGCCTCCAACGCCTCATTCACTTTCTGAGCCTCCGCCCCACCAGCTTGAGCCATATCCCGTCGCCCTCCACCGCCTTTGCCGCCGACTGTGGCTGCACCGATCTTCACCAATTCCACAGCATCAAATTTACCGGTCAAATCATCGGTCACGCCAACGACCAGCGAAACTTTTTCACCCGCCGTGGAAATTACCACGACAACGCCGGAGCCAATCTGTTTTTTCAACTCATCGGCCAACGGCTTCATTTCCTGGGGCGGCAAATCAACCAGAATCTTACCGACAAAGTGTATATTACCGATTTTTTCAAAAGCGGGGGCTACCCCACTGCCAGCCCCCATGGCTGACTTCTTCCGCAAATCCATCATTTCTTTTTCAAGATTCTTCCTTTCCTCAAGTAAAATTCCAATGCGGTTTTCGATTTCTTCCGGCGCGGTTTTTATTTTCGCTGCAATGCCGAGAACTTTATTCTCCTGGCTCTCGACATACTCAATCGCCGCTTCGCCGGTGAACGCTTCGATTCTTCTCACTCCCGCCGCCACAGCACCCTCCGATGTGATCTTGAAAAGCCCGATATCACCGGTTCTGGTGACGTGCGTTCCACCGCAAAGCTCGGTGGAAAAATCAGTATTAACATTTTTTCCCATGGAAACCACGCGCACCTCGTCGCCATATTTTTCCCCAAATAGCGCCATCGCACCGGATTTTACCGCTTCGTCGGATGACATCAATTTCGTACAGACTTCGCTATTCTGGCGAATGATTTTGTTCGTCTCGCGCTCGATTTCCAGCAGCTCCTCACGCGAAATTTGTTTCTGATGGCTGAAATCGAACCGCAAATATTCTTCCGAGACCAATGAACCTTTCTGTGTAACATGGCTGCCTAATTTATTCCGCAAAACCGCATGAAGAATATGAGTTGCCGAGTGATTGGCACGGAGAGCATCGCGCCTTTTATTATCGACAGTTAGATTCACCACCTGGCCAACCTTAATTTCACCTTTCACCACGTTTCCGATATGCGCGTGCAGATCGCCATGTTTTTTGGTATCTAGCACTGCAATTTCCAGGCCCGACGGATCGCTGATTTTCCCGGTATCGCCCGCCTGTCCGCCGGATTCGGCGTAAAATGGTGTCTGGTTGGTGATAATCACTATCTCTTCGCCGGTTTTTGCGGTTTTCGCTTTTTTGTGATCTTTCAGCAAGGCGATAACATTTCCGCTTGCCTCATGACGATCATATCCCAAAAATTCCGTGGGGCCGAATTCATCGCGGATCTCAAACCAGATTTTATCGGTGGATTTTCCGCCGGAACCAGACCAAGCCGCGCGCGCCGTTTCCCGCTGTTGATTCATCGCGGCATGGAACCCTTTTTCATCAACCAAAATCCCCTGACCGCGCAAGATATCGGCGGTTAGATCGAATGGGAATCCGAATGTGTCATAAAGCCGAAAAGCAATATCTCCCGCCAGTTTTCCACCTTTGGTAAGGCCGGAAGTTTCAGTTTCCAGCAATTTTAATCCACGTCCTAATGTTTCCTGGAACCGGGTTTCCTCCAGTTTTAAAGTTTCGACGATCAGGTTTCGCGCACGCTCCAATTCAGGATAAGCCTTGCCCATCTGCTCAATGAGTGCTGGAACCAGCCGGTACATCAGCGGCTCCTTGCAACCTAACTGATGCGCGTGGCGCATGGCGCGGCGCATAATTCGGCGGAGAACGTATCCCCTCCCCTCGTTCGCCGGCATCACGCCATCGGCAATCAGGAATGCGGACGAGCGCAGGTGATCGGCGATGATGCGGTGCGAAGCCTCGTGTCCGTTATTCCCGGAGATTTTTTTCGATGCATCGATCAGAGCGCGGAATAAATCAATCTCATAATTACTATGCACTCCCTGCATTATCGCCGCCATACGCTCCAGGCCCATGCCGGTGTCGATGCTAGGCTTCGGGAGACTCACTCTAGTTCCATCGGCAAGTTGCTCATATTGCATAAAAACCAGATTCCAGATTTCTATGTATCTATCACCATCAGCGTCTTTGCTTCCTGGCAGGCCTCCAGCAACTCCGGGCCCATGATCATAAAAAATTTCGGAACACGGCCCACACGGACCGATGTCACCCATAGACCAGAAATTATCGTTGGTCGCGATTTTGATTATGCGTTCATCGGAAAATCCGGCTATTTTCTTCCAATATTTCACCGCTTCATCATCGGTATGATAAACGGTGACCCATAATTTTTCCTTAGGAAGCTTTAATTCCTTAGTCAGGAAATTCCATGCCAACTCTATCGCGCCTTCCTTGAAATAATCGCCGAAGCTGAAGTTACCCAGCATCTCGAAAAAAGTGTGATGCCGGGCGGTGTAGCCGACATTTTCCAGATCGTTATGCTTGCCGCCGGCGCGGACGCATTTCTGGCTGGTGGCGGCACGTTTCAGGTCGGTTTTTTCGACGCCGGTGAAGATGTTTTTAAACTGCACCATCCCGGCATTGGTGAACATCAAAGTCGGGTCGTTATGCGGCACCAAAGACCCGGATGGTAGGATTTTATGGCCATTCTCTGCGAAAAAATCCAGGAACGCGGCACGGATGTCGTTTAGGGATTTCATTCACTGGCAAAATTGATTAAGCCTCTTCCGCCACCTTCGCGCTATCAGCGCTAATATCGTTAGCGATCAGTTGCCCTGATTTCTCCCGGATTTCCTGGGCGATTTTATCGGCCACCTTCGGATTATCCTTTAGGTATTTCCGGGTATTTTCCTTGCCCTGGCCGATGCGCTCACCATCATAGGAGAACCAGGCGCCGGATTTTTCGATGACATTTGCTTTGACCCCAAGTTCGATTATCTCACCGGTGCGGGAAATTCCCTCACCGTACATTATATCGAATTCCACCACTTTGAATGGCGGGGCGACTTTGTTTTTCACCACTTTCACCCGGACGAGATTGCCGACGACCTCCTCCTTATCCTTGATCGCACCGATACGGCGGATATCGAGCCGCACCGAGGCATAGAATTTCAAGGCATTGCCGCCGGTGGTGGTTTCCGGGTTACCGAACATAACACCGATTTTGCTGCGGATTTGGTTGATAAAAATCACCATGCAGTTGGTTTTTGAGATAGAGCCAGTGAGTTTGCGTAAGGCCTGGCTCATCAGCCGCGCCTGGAGGCCCATATGCGAATCGCCCATTTCGCCTTCGAGTTCCGCCCTTGGCACCAGCGCCGCGACCGAATCTATCACCACGACGTCCACGCCACCACTTCTCACCAGCGTATCGGCAATTTCCAACGCCTGCTCGCCGGTATCAGGCTGCGAAATCAATAAATCTGCAATGTTGATGCCTAACTTCTGCGCGTAACCTGAATCGAGCGCGTGTTCGGCGTCTATAAACGCGCAAACACCGCCCTTTTTCTGGGCCTCATGCACCACATGCAGCGCCAGCGTGGTTTTGCCCGAAGATTCCGGTCCGAAAATCTCAATCACCCGGCCTTTCGGCAACCCGCCAACACCAAGCGCCAGATCAATCCCGATTGAGCCGGTGGAAATCGTTTCTACCTCGATATTCTCGCGCTGGCCCAAACGCATAACTGAACCCTTGCCGAAAGATTTTTCGATCTGGCTGATTGCCGTTTCTAATGCCTTGTTTTTATCCATTTTTCAACCCTTTACATTAATCTTGATAGTTGTAATCATCCGCGAAAAAGCTATAATAGGATTAAGTTTCCGATATGTAAATAAGTTAATAGGATTTTTCTTAACCCAATGGATAAGAACCTGGTCAACCTGACTCCACAGGCATTCGCCGATTTGCCGCAAGGCGCGGAAATCCCCTCCGACGGCGTATTCGCAGCATTGCATTTTCCGCATAAAAAGCTTGAACAGGGCAGCAACGGTTATAAGATTTACAAGGACGCAAAAGAATTCGTGATGGCGGAAGGCCAGAGCGCGGCGGAAGCGCTGGAAAAAAGCGGGGTTGCGAACCCATATAAAATAGTCCGTGCCAGCCGGGAATCTAACTCCATCATTGCCGGTGGTTTATTGACGGATGGTTAGGGCGCTGCTAACAAAGGTTACGGACTGACTGCCTATTGCAGAAAAGAAAGTGACGCGCCTGGGCACCCGCGACTTATCATGGTTGATGAACTGCGTAAGTTTCTTTATAAGGGAGGATAGAAATTAAATCCCAAGAATAGAATGCAAATATTCAAAGGCTGGAAAGAGTTTAAAGCGAAGCCACAAGCGGAGAAATTCCAATATTTCTCGCATGATAAAACCATCCATCACCTGATTTACGCACAGCAATTGACGCGTGAGTTTACCGGCGAACTTTTCGCGCTCGCCGATAAAATCAGGGATATGGCAAAAACTAAGAAGGGGATGGATTCCTTGCAAACCCTAGCATCCGACAAGCGCGCGATGTTATTTTTTGTCCAGCCTTCAACCCGCACATTTCTTTCGTTCCTCAATGCTTGCCATATACTGGGGATAAAAACCTCAGAAATCCGGGATACTTCAACCTCATCGGAAATAAAGGGCGAATCGTCGGAAGATACCATTCGCACATTTTCCAGTTATGTCGATCTGATAATAGTCCGCCATGCCGAGGAAGGTTTCGCGGAGAAATCAGCATGGGTTTTGAATCAATCCGGCCGCCCGATTCCCATCATCAACGGCGGCTCGGGCAAGGACGAGCATCCGACCCAGGCGCTACTAGATTTATACACCATCAATCGCTCTTTAGGAAAAATCGACAGCAAGAAAATCGCGATGGTCGGTGATTTGAAGCGCGGCCGCACCATCCGCTCGCTCTCGCAATTGCTGGCGAATTATAAGGGGGTCGAGATTTTTTTCGCCGCTCCGGAGCAATACCAGATGAAGGACGATATTTTGGAATACCTGAAAAAGCGGGGTGTGCCGTTCAGCCTTACCTCCGATTTTGAATCAGTAATCCCTAAGTCCGACGTAATTTACTGCACACGCATCCAAGACGAATATGACGAAAATGGGGAATCGAAAAAAATAGATTATGCCAAATTCCATTTCGAGGAGCGACATCTGGCACACTTAAAAAAAGACGCGATAATCATGCATCCGTTCCCGCGCCGTTTGGAAATTGCGACAGCGGTTGATAACGATAGCAGAGCCAAATATTGGGAACAGGCGCGCAACGGCATGTGGATAAGAGCGGCGCTGATGCTGAAGGTGCTTGGAAGGGAACCGTAAAAGTAGGAAAACATGGTGAAACCAGAAATGCAAAAACCTTTCGGAAAATATTATCCGCTTATTGTGATACTAGCCGTCATTCTCGCTGCCTCAATCGCTTCTTATTCGCGGGCAGAAACCACATGGATGGCAACCTTCATGGGCCTGTTTTTCATTATTTTTGCGATGTTCAAGCTGCTGGATTTAGCAGGCTTCGCTAAAGGGTTTGCCATGTATGATTGGCTCACAAAAAAATATCCGCCTTATGCCCATCTCTATCCTTTTATCGAGCTGGCGCTTGGCCTTTGTTATCTAAGCGGCCTCTATCCGCTGCTGACAAACCTCATCACATTATTGGTAATGGGTGTGAGCGCCTACGGCGTGATTAAGGCATTAAAAAGCGGGGCGGACATCCGCTGTGCCTGTCTTGGCACTGTAATCGACTTGCCTCTCAGCACGGTTAGTGTAATCGAGAATATAGGTATGGGCACAATGGCCTTTATTGGGCTGATTGCTATACTGTTCTAAGTTAGATCCTGCCGACACTTAAAGCGCAAGAATCGCGTTGCGATGCAAAAAATGACAATTTTACAAGAATGAATTATATTCTCCTTTATGGCAAAAAGAATTCCCGTCGCGATCCTCGGCGCCAGTGGCTATACCGGCGCCGAGCTGGTGCGGTTGCTCAGTAACCATCCGCATGCCGAGATAATTTCTCTCGCCGCCGAAACCAACGCCGGCAAGGAAATGGCCGAGGTTTATCCGCATCTACGGGCACTGGATTTGCCAAGAATTGTAGCCCTGCCGGAGGTGAAGTGGAACGAAATCCAGGCGGTTTTCTGTTGCCTGCCACACGGCGCTTCGCAGGAAATCATCGCGCAATTACCACGAAATGTAAGGATTATCGATCTTTCCGCCGACTTCCGCATCTATGACAGCGCCACCTACGAAAAATGGTATGGCCATCCGCATATGGCGCTTGGGCTGCAAAAAGAAGCGGTTTACGGGCTTTCCGAAATCTACCGTGCGGCGATAAAAAACGCCCGGCTCGTCGCCAATCCCGGCTGTTATCCTACATCAGCGCTGCTGCCGCTGGTGCCGTTGATGAACAGTGGAAAAATTTCGCTGGACGGCATAATAATCGATGCGAAATCCGGCGTCACCGGTGCGGGCCGCAAAGCTTTGCAAGAAAATCTTTTTGCAGAAATAAACGAGGACGTGCGGGCATATTCGGTGGGCGGGCACCGGCACGTAGCCGAAATTGAGCAGACGTTATCCGCCACCGCGCTTGGCACCAAGGTGATGGTTACTTTCACACCACAAGTTGTGCCGATGAACCGCGGGATTCTTTCGACGATATATTTGAAAATGGTGCCGGGGGTTGCGGCAACGGAGTTGAGAGAAATTCTGGAATTACAATATGAAAATGAGCCGTTCGTGAAAATCATGCCGCCGGGGCATGCTCCTTCCACCCGCGAAGTGCGGGGTGCCAATCATTGCTTCATAAATGTTTTCGAGGATCGCGCGCCAGGCCGAGCGATCATCGTTTCGGTAATCGATAATCTGGTGAAAGGCGCAAGCGGCCAGGCGGTGCAGAATTTCAATATCATGTTCGGTTTTCCGGAAGATACGGGCTTAAATCAGGTGGCGGTGTTTCCCTGATGAGAGTCTGAGAATTTAAGAATCTGAGAATATGAGTGAAGAAAAACTTTGACTCAGATTCTCAGATTCTCATACTCTCAGATTCTATGCTAATACTTACATACAAAGGCAAAACCCCGAAAATATCGCACAGCGCATTCATAGCGCCGGGGGCGGTAATCATCGGCGATGTCGAAATCGGTGATCACGCTAGTATCTGGTTCGGCTGTATCGTGCGCGGCGATGTTAACCATATACGTATTGGTGCTGGAACCAACATCCAAGATAATTCAGTGGTGCATGTGACCCGGAAAACTGGGCCGACCATCATCGGCGCAGGCATAACCATCGGGCATCAAGTGGTGATCCACGCAGCAACGCTGGAGGACGGTTGTTTCATTGGGATGCACTCGACGATACTGGACGGCGCAGTGGTGGAAAGCGGCGGAATGATTGCAGCTGGAGCGATGGTTTCCCCGCATAAACGCATCCCGAAAGGTCAGATATGGGCCGGAAACCCCGCGAAATTCCTGCGCGAAATGCGGCAAGAGGAGATCGATTACATAAAGACTTCCGAGCAGAGATATATAGAGCTGGCGGGGGAATATAGGAATAAAGGCACATGAAATTATTGCGTTATGGCCCGAAGGAAAATGAAAAGCCCGGAATGTTGGCCGATGATGGGCGAGTCCGCGATTTATCATCCGTCATCCCGGATATTTCACCAGCGGCGCTGGCACCGGAAGCGCTCGCCGAACTCCGCCGGATTGACCATGCGAAACTGCCGATAGTTGCTGGAAATCCAAGAATCGGCGCGCCGGTGGGTAGCATTCCGAAGCTGATCTGCGTTGGCCTGAATTACAGCGATCACGCGCGCGAAACCGGCCAGAAAATACCTAAGGAACCAATATTGTTCATGAAAGCGATAAGCGCAATCTGTGGCCCGAATGACGATATAATCATCCCGAAAGCCTCACAGAAAACCGATTGGGAGGTGGAACTTGGTGTTATCATCGGGACAAAAGCGCAATATGTTTCGGAAGCCGATGCGATGGAATATGTAGCCGGATATTGCGTAGCAAACGACGTTTCCGAGCGGGAATTCCAGACGGAGCGCGGCGGCCAATGGTCGAAAGGAAAAAGCGCTGATACATTCGCGCCGCTCGGGCCATGGCTGGTGACTAAGGATGAGATTCCTAACCTGCAAATTCTTAGTCTTTTCTGCGAGGTAAATGGCGAACGGATGCAAAACGGCAGGATCGCCAATATGATTTTTCCGGTGCAGCAACTGGTGAGTTACATCAGTGAGTTCATGACGCTGACGCCGGGCGATGTAATCCTGACGGGCACTCCCGCTGGAGTCGGGATGGGATTCAACCCTCAACGGTTCCTGAAACCCGGCGACGAAGTGCGGTTAGGCATTATGGCCTTAGGTGAGCAAAGGCACCGGGTAAAATCTTTCGACACGGCCATTTAACTCTTAGGCAGCTTGCTGCAAGTTGCAAAGAATTACTTGCAACCTCTACAACTTGCAACTTGCAACTCTCCCCAGGTTTAATATATAAGCCGAGGCAAGCACCCGTAGCTCAGCTGGATAGAGCATTTGACTACGGATCAAAAGGTCGGGCGTTCGAATCGCTCCGGGTGCGCCACTTTTAGGAAATCAATTCATAGCGTCGGCCAGCGCTTTTCCAGCTTTGAACTTAGCAACATTTTTAGCCGCAACTTTGATAGGCTTGCCCGTTTGCGGGTTACGCCCTGTCCGTGCCGCCCGCCTCTTTTTTTCGATGGTCACGAATCCAACCATACTGACCTTGGTGCCTTTCTTGAGGGCTTTGGTAACCACGGTTCTGAAGGCATCCAATGCTCTCTCAGCATCAGCCTTGCTATGACCCGCTTCCTTGGCAATAGCTTCAACAAGTTCATTTTTATTCATAACATCGCTCATAGCATAACTCCCTAGTTTGATTAAAACACAAGGAACCATAATCTTTAGAATTATATTAGGCAATGCTAATAATGCATTGATTCAGAGAACAGGGCTTTCATTAAGCCAATCTATGATTTTTTGGGCTTCCCAGCAGGTTTCTATCACGATGGCCTCACTCGGCAGGAATAATATTTTCCGTGCCATATGTTAAAAAACCAAGCCATGCATTGTATTATATAGGTTATATAAAATAACCAATTAGCGGGTAAATTAACAATTTTTTTATGCAAATTGATTATAATGTAGATTGACAATTTATACGTCATAGTGAACAGGTGAGTAAAAAAATAAGCCTGGATTCCAGCTATAACGGATTTGACAACACGGCGTTCCTATCCGGTAACAACAGCATAGATTCGCTGCTGATTGGGTATTCCTGGACGGGGACGGTCGGTCGTCCGGCAACCAATATAACCTACGCCTTCCAAGGATCGCCCGACGCCACTTTTGTGGCCGACATGAATTACGCCATCCAGAGCTGGAAAAATGTTGCCAATGTGCATTTCACCAATGTAACCGGTACCTCCCAGGCGCAGAACGCCAACGTTGTACTGGTCGAGGATAATACGCTGCTGTCGCAGGGGCTGCTCGGCGTTACCTATCCCACAGTCGTCGCCGGCAGTACGCAGCTCTATCATGCGGAAGTGCGTGTTCTTCCGACATCCATGGGTCCGGATCGCGCCAACCAGAACGGCGATGATATATCAACGATGATCCATGAGCTTGGCCATGCGCTCGGCCTGAAACATCCTGAGAATTACGGCGGCGATGCCGATAGCCTAGGGCCTTTTCTTCCTGCCGCCACTAGCAGCAAAGATTATACAGTTATGTCTTATAGCTACGGCAACTACGCCTCAGCGGCTTCCCCGGCGCAAACGCCGATGCAATATGATATAGAAGCGATGCAATATCTCTATGGCGCAAACACAAATTCTCTATTCGACGCGAGCATGGGTCAAAGCGTCGGGCATACTACCTATATCACCGGGGCACTGACCACCCAGACCATCTGGGACGGCGGTGGAATCAATACATTCAATACGATGAGTTTCACAGGAAATGTAAACCTTGATTTAAGACAAGGAGCGTTCAGCAGCGTCGGATCATCAGAGATTGCCATAGCTTGGGGCACACATATACAAAATGTTCATACGGGAGCTGGTAATGATACGATAATCGCTAACAACGGGGGCATGGGCATCGGCGGCCAGTTCGGTGATTCGATAGTAACCGGCGCGGGGAATGATTTCATACAGGGCAACTTAGGGAACGATACTATAATCAGCGGGCCCGGCAACAGCATAATTCATGGCGGGCAAGGCGCCAACATCATCGTCGGTGGTGCCGGGAACGATACGATTTTCCTGGAGAGAGGAACCAATACTGTTACCGGCGGATCGGGCGGCAACAATGTTTATATGGTTCTGGACATGAACGGCCCGACCGGGCCTAATAATACCATAACCAATTTCAATCCGGCCAAGGATTTGTTTGAAATCAGCCATCGAATCTTTGCCAACAGCACTCAAGCCTTGGCAGCTGTTGATTCATCAGGAATCATTCATTTGACCGATGGCGGGACGATAAGCTTAAGCGGCATATCGCCAAGCCAATTATCGGCCAGCGATTTCGTGATAGTGGCTTAGGGCTTATAATTTAAAAACGATCAGTGATCCTTAGCATACCCTGATTAGCCGAGTAACCGTCATCTCTCCAGTAATAATCGTAAACGGCTTCAAGCGACCACGTTCTCGAACTACATGAGCACCCGAGGAGTGTAAGGCCAGCGCCGATATTTAGGGTATCGGCAGCTGGCTTTAACCCTTGAACTGTAAACGACGGCGAGCCTGCAACCGTGAACGCCCCGGTCTGTTCGACCCTTGGGTTGTTCAGCTCATGGAGCCACTTTAAGTGTGCCTCTGGTGCATACTTATTACCCTCATAGGCAAAGTCACGTTCCACCTTCACTCCCAACCCTGACTCGAGGAAATCATAGCTCTGGGAACCCACCTGCAAGTCTATAGGACCAGCGCCCGATTCCGTATAGCCATCCAGATCCATATGGGTGTATTGGAGAGAAGCAAACGGCGTGACCATGAATTCTTGAGCGGGCAAGTGATAGCCAGTGCTCGCAAAAGCAGTGTAATCCTGTCCGCTGTAGCTGGCGTCCGCCGTACTAGCTGTACCGGGAAAGATAATGTTCCGCGTGCCTGAATAATCATTCCAGCCAAACGAAGCATTACCGTCAATAAACCATGGCCCGCTTTCATGGCCGATGTAGGCCATTGCTTGGTAGGTATTGAAATCGGTGTTGGTATCGAACGTCTTTCCATCTATTGTGCTTCGTGCATAACCAAGCCCTAAGCCTACGCGCGTTTCACGATCAAGGGGCAAATCGTAAGCAGCCATAAGGCCGGCACTGCTGGAGTCATAGCCCTCGTAGCCATCCTTAGCATCTTGGTTGCCAAAATATCCGAAACCTTTCATCCACCAACCACTGCTCTGGTCGTTTCCTTGACAGGTCGAATTCTTTTTATTGGGCTTGCTGGATGAGTCACACATTACGGTATCCAGGCGAGACAACCAAAGATTTTGAAACTCTTGGGTTCCCTTAAAGGTAACTAGTGGTGCCGCCAGATCCGGAGCCGATACGGAAAGCTGTGCGAGATTACTGGCTAGCTGAACTGCGTTGGGGATAGCATTGATCGGACCCAGGATAGTGGTCGGAAGCACCGGAAGCACGGCTACTAAGGGTGGTATTATTGGAACAACCACGGGAGGTAGAGGGATTCCCCCCCCATTGTTACCAGCAGGGGGCGGTAGCACGGCCTGCAACGGTACGTTGGTCGTTTTTATTTCTACCAGACCAGCTGTGGTGCCAGCGAGAGGTACGGGAACAAACGTGTAAAGCGGATTGGTAGGATCATTGACTATCACTAAAACACTTCCAGCAGTGCCGCTTTGAGCCCCGCCCTGAGTTTGGACGATATTGAACAGGGTTCCAACCGGGAAGAAAGATGTAGCGGGAACAGTCACATTGATCCCGAGCGTTGGCCCAAGGTTTGTGGTTCCCACCGGACGGATGTTGCCAAAGACAGTCGGGCTGGCCAGGGTTGTATTGATCACCCCACCGGCCCCACTATTGGCGATCGTAAGGGCACCGCTGACATGCAACGTATTTGTTCCAAGAGAAAAGGAATAGGCGTCCACCGCGCCGGTGATTGTTGAGCTCACCCCGGCAATATTATTTCCGCCGACAACGTTGATGGCCTTAAGCCCAACCGCACCGCCGACTGCGCCATCCAAAACACTCCCACTGCCGAGCACCAACGTACCGGTATTTGCCCCGGCCGTGGTGGTAAGAGCGCCTACGACCGTCGTATTCGGAGCAAGGCTGATCTGCCCATCAGCGGCAAAATTCGTGGCCGTTATGTTGTTGCCCCCGTTATTGAAGTTCACTGCACCAGTCCCGGTAACGTTCAACGTTGTTCCAAAGACTGACCCAAGAAAATTCACCGTAGTCCCGTTGTTACCGCCGGAGATATTAAGGAAAAATGGCCCTCCCGGGTTGGTTATGCCTAGGTTTCCATATACATTAGAGCTGCTATTGAAAACTATATTAGCCGTACTGGAGGCATCGGTGGAAACGGCAAGCCCGGCAACAGTCCCCACAGGATTATTTGCTTGAAAGATATCGGTTTCCACGCCGCCAACCGTCCCAACGCTCAAAGTGCCTGTACCCGCCGAACCGGTCATATCAACGCCATTCGTTATACCATCTGAATCTATAGGAGTGATGCCGGGGCCGACGGCCGATTGCCTTGCAGCAAAACCCGGCGGACAATAAACTGCGATAGCGAGAGCGAAGAGCAGGAAAAAAAACATACGGTTCATGGGAAAACTCCTATCATCTGGAATGGGTAAAATTGCTTGCATAATTTACTCTCCCCTGCTAGGTTTGGAGAGAGACTTGCCCAGCTAAGGTGAGCGACAGTACAGAAATCAGGTGCGCGATGTTTGATTTAAATCAAAAACTAAAAATAAAATAAACTTTTTGACCTAGGTCAAAAAGTTGAGTCGAAAACGCTGTATAGTCCCCCGGATTTTACCCAGGGGTACGTAAACGCTATGATGGCAATAAAGGAACGGGAGGCCGGTTCTACGCAGCAAAAATCCATAGCTTTTCTCAAAAATCTTCCGCTCTTCGCCAATCTGCTTGATGAAGATGTGGCGCGTTTTGCCAATGCGGCCCAACTGAAGAGTTACAAGAAAGGACATCTTCTCTATTTGAGAGATGAGCAGGCCAATTTCTTCTACATAATTTACAGCGGCTGGCTAAAACTGTTCCATACCACCGAAGAAGGCGAAGAAGTTAGCTTAGTGATGCTCACGAGAAACGGCATCACAGGGGAAAGTGCCATTTTTGAGCATGGGCAATTTACCAGCAGTGCCCAGGTAGTAGAGGATGCAGAAATCTTAAGCATTCCCCTTGCTCTTCTGAAAGAGCAGCTAAGGGTTAATAGCCAGCTAGCATTCAATATGCTGGCTTCCATGGCGGAATACAAACGCCGCCATGAAATGCAAATTGAACAGAACTTGCTCTACAGCGCCCCTCAACGCATCGGATGCTTTTTGCTGGGGCTCTCTCCGACGCTAGAACAAAAAGATAGCGTGACGTTAGATCTCCCTTATGATAAAGCGCTAATTGCTTCTACCCTGGGCATGAAGGGTGCGACATTTTCCCGCGCATTGAATATATTACGCCAAGAAACCGGAATCCATATTACCGGCTCGCGCGTGGTCATTGATTCAATGCAGCGCCTGCTAGAATTTGTGAATGGCTGCTATCCGCATTCTCATCTACGGGTGTGGGGGGGTAGAATTGTCCAAAGATGGTTCTTAGTTATTTATACTGACCTTTGGAAATCGCGCGGTAAAGGTTGTGCCATCCTCTTCAGTGGAAGTAACATCAATCGTTCCGCCGTGGGAAACAACGATTTCCTTGGTAATATAAAGTCCCAAGCCAAGATTAACTGCTCCCGGATGATCCCCTTCATATGTAGCTGCGCGGGTTAAGGAATCAAATATGGTTCCCATTTTTTCGAGGGGAATCGGTACACCCTCATTATGCACTGATAATAGCACTTCCTCTGAGGTGCCTTTTATAGTCACGCTAATAGATGAGTCCCGGAAGCTATACTGTACCGCGTTGCCGATTAGGTTTGAGAAGACCTGGCCGATACGCGCCTTATCCCATTCGCCTTTCAGCTCTCCCGAGGCTTCAAGATTGATATTGCGCCTTGGGTAAGCAATCCGCATTTCATTAACCATATGCCTACTTACGAAGCCCATATCCATAGAAGCCCTGACAACGGAAAGCCCGGCACCGAACCTGGCACGAGTCATATCGAGTAGATCATTAGCTATTGCGGTAACACGGGATGTGCTTTCAACAATCTGGTTAGCCAACATAGTTTGTCGTTCGCTAAGCTCCCCCATATTCAATATCAGCTTGGTGGCCATTGATATTACACCAAGCGGAGTGCGGAGATCGTGGCCTAATATGGCTATAAACAGGTCTTTTGAAGAACCGACTTTTTCTGTGTAATGGCTAACCGATTCCGCTAATTCTTGATCAATGGACTCGTTGAACCGAGTCAGATCTATTATATCTAGATGATTCATCTGAGTGTTGGCAACGCTCCACAACTTAATCACGCTGGCACGTAGAGCCCGATACTCCGAGACCATCTGGTCAATATTAAAGCCACCGGCCAAACGCAAAGCCGCATGAGTTTCTGCTGCGGTAGGGGTGGAACTTTTCTCTTTTCCTCCGTGCGATTTCTTTATTTGTTCTGAGCTGGTTTGCGGGGACTCCACGTCGCTTACTATGAAAGTAAGTATTTGGTGAATATGATTACGCAGGGCCAGTGGCGTCATGTCATTGGCGGCAGGTTTCAGTGTCTGCGCAAAGATTTCCCATTCATTCACTATTTGTTCCGTGTTTTCATGAATGAAGTCAGCCAGTCTTATACTATTATTTTGCCTGAGATTATCTGACCCCTGTTTCTCTTGATCGTGCAATACTGGCACTACCGGCATTGATTCTGCGAGCTGATTTTTCATGCTTTTTCCCATGTGAACCTTCCTATATAAAGTTTCTATCAAATGACTCTTTCCCATACGATAAGGATTAAGCTGCTCCAAAGATGGTTTTCAGCCAGCCCCATTCAAGCTTTGCCGGGTTTGCTATATATTCTTGCGGGTTATCTACTACGCGTTTGAGATATTGATATGTGAAAGGCCATTCGTCTGCAGTTGGCACAGGTTTCTTTTCCACAATTTCGATTTTCATATCCGGAGTCAGCCGCAGCATAAATGCTACCTTTGGCCGGTCATCATAGACAATGGCGTGCAGTGTCGTTTCATCTTTCAATTCTTTAAATCTGGCTCCCCAAATTTCCGTATAGGGGAATTTGTCTCTGTTCTTCTCAATGGCTTGGTTACAGATTTCAAGGTATTGCTGAAATACCTGTTCATATTCTTTAGCATCTTTAGTTTTTTGTGCCGGTTCCATAATTAGCTGTCCTATAAAAAATCATCGCTGTCTTTATAGCACCAATGGAAACCCATACTTTGCCTTACATCAAAGCCCTCTAAAAAAAATTATTTCACGGATATTAGGCGCTGTTAACCACGCCATAAATGCGACCGGTGAGCAATAAAAAATGAGCAAGATTATAGCAACCAGCCCTAACTCTCGCCATGCGAACGCGCTGGCGCAGCCCCTACTAGAAAGGGTACCAAAACTATTGACTTAATTTAGCTTAATTTAACAATTTTCGTCTTGATCATTATCATGGCAGAAACGCTCCTGATCCCGGGCTGTGCAGCTTCCATTCTTCACCTGTGCCGGCGGGCAGAAATTTCCGCCCTTCGCTGGTGATCCCGGCGATCCTTGCCACTCGCAGGCGCTTAAAAACGCCAATGCAGCCAACAAAATAATGGTTTCTATTTTTATCATGATTCCCTAAAAAGCTCAAAAGATCCTGCACATCCGGCTAATAACGGCAATGCGCATGAAGTAATTAATGTTCTCACATATAGCTGTCGTTATGTAGCGGTCATCCTAGATACGCAAATCACCAGTGGGCGATAATTTATTTATCTGTATTGGTGTCGGTATCCAAAGTGTTCACATCATGCTTCAGGATTTTGGTATCAGCATTCTTTTCGACCTTCTTTTCCTTGATGAGGGTTTTATCTCCGGCTATAGCCGCGCTATCGCCAGCCTGGCTTGCGCTATTTCCTAAAGATTTATCTGCTGCCTTTGCCGCACGATCTCTCCTTAAGGCTCTTTTGTCTTTTGCTAGAGCCTGTTGATCTTTCTTTACCGCAGCGGCATCAGCACTCACATTCTGCGCATCTTTCTGTATGGCAGTCTGTGCCATGGCAGCGAAACTAACGGTAAGAGCACCGACAAAAGCTAATGCGATAAGTGTTTTCATATACAAATTCCTTTTTATAAAAGTTTGAACGGATGCTTGACCCTAAGCCTACTGTTATAAAGAAAGGATGTGCTTTTTACTATTTGCCGAAGTTTATTAATAATTGATGCTCCGCTTATAAAATACGGCCAGATCCACATCGCACCTTGATTCTTACATCACTAGCTTCGTGGCTGTTAACATTTATTAAACATAAGGAGAAGGCAATGAAAACTATCACCTATGACGAACTGAAGAAATTGAAAAACAATAATGAGAAATTCACTTTGATTAACGTGTTGTCCAAAGGAGATTTTGAGAGGGCAAACATTCTTGGCTCAATCAATATACCCAATGAGCAACCAGATTTTGTTCAAGCCGTGGAAAAAGCTGCGGGCGATAAAACAGCCAAGATCGTTACTTATTGCGCGAGCTTCGATTGCCAAGCTTCCAAGAACGCAGCCAGTAAACTTGATGCTGCTGGTTTTACCAATGTTTTCGCCTATGAGGGCGGTATTAAGGAATGGCAGGAAAAGACTGGCGCTAGTAAAGCGGCAGCATAGAGAGCTTGATGCTTGCTTAGGCTCTGTCTCTTGATGGGACAGAGCCTAATAACCTCAACTGCGGGAGAATACTTATGCTGAATTACATCGTTACCTTTTTTATTCTGGCGGTGATTGCTGCTATTTTCGGATTCGGCGGCCTTGCCGCTGACTTTGCTGGAATCGCAAAGTTCCTTGCACTTATTTTTGTTGTGCTCTTTGTCGCCAGTCTGGTCTATAGCCTGCTTACGGGGCGCAGGGCAAATCCACCACTGTAAAGCCTTAAACGAATGATTGAGTTAAAAAAGGGGCCGGGTGGCTCCTTTTTTATGCCGCTTTTCCAGTGCCGCCTTTCTTGAGATGCTTAAGCAGTATCGCCTGTAACTGATGTGGATTGAACGGCTTGGCAATGTAATCATCCATTCCCGCCGCGATGCATTTTTCCCTGTCTCCCTTCATGGCATGAGCGGTCATGGCGATAATAGCCACGGACGGGGAAGCTTTCGCTTTTTCAAACTCACGTATATGGCGCGTAGCCTCATAGCCGTCCATAACCGGCATCTCCACGTCCATCAGGACGATGGAGTATTTGCCGGGAGAAAACCGTTCCACCGCCTCCTGTCCATTGCGTGCCACCTCGTAATGATAACCGAAATTCTGGAATATCATGGTGGCAACGAGGATATTCGCCTCATAATCCTCTACCAACAAAATGGGCGATATTTCGGCATTGGCCTGTCTATCTAGGTAGATAATGTTTTCCTGATAGTGCTTCTCACTGTCACTGCTTGTGTCTTCAACCGGCAGGATGAGATGCAGGACGAAAGAGGAACCCTGGCCGATCACGCTGGTAACCGCAATATAGCCACCCATGCGTTTTGCCAAGGCCTGGGAGATGGCAAGGCCAAGACCAGTGCCGCCATATTTGCGGGTGATGGAGGAATCAGCCTGGATGAATTTACCGAAGATAACGCCCATTTTATCTTCCGGGATGCCGATCCCGGTATCGGTTACAGTTACGGTAACATGCTTTTTCCCATTGCCTTTTCCGACATTAGCAAAGAAAACCGACACGCTGCCTCCAAGTTCGGTAAATTTAACAGCGTTACCGACTAAGTTCAGCATTATCTGGCGAATACGCCCGCTATCACCGATATATGTTTTATAAAGCCCTGATTCATAATGGACGATAAGATTGACCCCTTTCTGCTTGGCCCTAACCGACATCACGCTGATCACCTGGTCCAAAAGCGAGGTCATGCTGAAAGGAGCATTCTCCAGATCGATATCATGCGATTCCATTTTATCAATATCCAGCAGATCATTGATAAGCGTCATTAACCCTTGTGAGCTAGTTTGCAGAACATCCACGCACTGCTTCTGTTTTTCATCAAGCTTGGTAGTCAGTAAAATATGGGTTAGCCCTATGATGGCATTCATCGGCGTTCTAATCTCATGACTCATATTGGTCAGAAAATCAGATTTCGCTTTATTGGCTTTTTCAGCAACAATAGTAGCAATTTCGGCGGATGCCTGGCCTTTTTCTGCAAGTTGCGTAGCACCCTCGGCTGACTCGCGGCCTCTATCCGCCACTTCCTGTTTTGCATCGGTTTTAAATTTTAATTTCTCAGCAATAGTCACATTGGACTGGGCCAGGTCACGCGCGACATAGGTCAGACCAAGCGCGTGTGCAGTGGCGGTTTTTTTTGCGTCCCATTGTATATAAATGAATATCAGAATAAATCCGACCGATGCTGCACCAATGAGCAATTCATCACCCCGATATACGCCACCCACCTGGGAAGTTACCACTAAGCAGGAAAAGCTTAGGCCAAGAATTATATACAGGCCATAATTCAATAGAAATTTTTTGAACGAAAGCATAAGGTTTTTACCTGGCCTATTATGAGGTCATCATAAGAAAGAATCCGGCATATTCGCCGTGTGCGGAAAGTTAAGAATAGCCGCTTTAGTAGTGTTAGTGGTATCTGCGATAGGTACCCTAGACTTATTGTTATAAAGAAAGCATGCGGTTTATGTGCCGAAGTTTATTTTAATGCCCTGCAAATAACCCGTACGCGTGTTCTAGTGATGGATGTTTAGCTAAGCGCTCCTCACTTATACAGAGAGAATACTATTGCCGTAGTAACCATACGGCATTTTAACTTAGAGAAAGCTATAAACTCCTAAAATAAAACCATTCCTATTTTTGGTAGTAATTTTATTTTTTATACCAGGCTTACATATTTTTGGCGTTAACCTTATTACGGTTTTATATTCTTAGCGGTACCTTAACCCTTAAGAACATTAATGGAGGGTATTATGTCTGTTATTAGTGCAAGGTTAACAATTGTAACGATGGTACTGGCATTATTTCTGTCAGCATGCGGGGATACGAAAGGGCAGCGGGCTCTCTCCGGCGGCGCTATTGGCGCGGGAGCTGGTGTGGGAATAGCGGTATTGACTCATAGTAACCCTGTTGTCGGCGCTTTGATTGGTGGTGGTGCTGGCGCCGCGACCGGGGCGCTTACTAGCAAGAAACAGATCAATTTTGGGCCCATTGATTAAGTAAAATATTATAGAGAGTAATGGAGATGGGTGCATACTTGCGGATTTTATTGTTGTTTTTGTTTATTATTCTAGGTGCTTCCGCACCTGCTATTGCCAGAGTCAATGTTGATGTTGATATCGGTGTAGCGCCTCCTTTTCCCCAGGTTGAGGTTATCCCGGAGCCGCGTGTTGGATATATATGGGCTCCGGGATATTGGGTCTGGGAAGATGGCCGACATGTTTGGATGGGTGGACGCTGGATGGAAGCGCGTCCTGGATATGGCTATGCCCCTGAGCATTGGGAGCATAGAGGAGAAAAGTGGCACTTTGCCCGTGGTGAGTGGAAGCAAAAAGGCCATGAAGAAGAGCACGAGGAACACGGACACGGGCATGGGCATGACCGCGATTAATCTGGTAAATTCAATATAACTAAGGAGAAAAACAAAATGAGAAAAGTAGTTTTAGCATCTTTAATTTGGGGGCTGGCTGTTATTGCTTCACCGCCGGTATTTGCAAGGGGCGGTGGTGATGGTGGTCATACATCAGGCAGCCTTAATATGGATTCTGATCATAGTTCTAATGCCGCTACTCCTGCCACACCAGCTGATGCAGGCGAAACTCACGCTACTCCGGCGGTTCCCGGAAATAAAAATGCCAAGGAAGAAGTATTAGAAAACCGCAAGGCAAAAAGCACCGTGAATAAAAATCATAAAGAATCCAAGAAACATTCGAAGAAAGATAAAGATGATACTTCAAAGAAAAAAGATAGTAAGTAGCAACTACTTTTAAGGGTTTTTTCGAATGTGCGAGCGCACATCCGTCCCCTTTAGCCTGCCACATTTGGGGGGCAGAATACATCTATCTACGCTGCCAATAAACCCTGCTTTATGAATTGTGCAGCAGATGACGGGGCAATAGTAATATCCTGGTAATTATCAGTTCGCAACCTGTCCACTAAGGCATGCACACCCCTATAAATCAATTGGTTAAGCATCATCCAGCTTTAAGGGTAACTAGGCGTATTCCACTTATACAGAAAGAACATTATTGCCGTAGTAACCATACGACATTTTGATTTCCTGACCCTTACAAGTTGAAGTCAACAAAGGAGATAATTTTATGAATAAAACCATCGTACTGCTTACTGCAATTGCAGGTATCGCTATTTCATCCCCGGCATTTGCCAGAAGTGAGGTTCAAGAGGACAAACAAGATATTCAAGCGGATATTAATGCCATTAACAAAGATGACATCGCTCTACAAAAAGATCGGGCTATGCTACGCGCAGATCGGGCCGCGAAGGCCGCAGATAAGGCCAATGGAGATGCTGCAAAGCAGGCCGCCGACAGCGCTCGTATTGGTGCCGATCTGAGTGCTATCGCAGAAAAAAAGGCGGAAAGGAAAATTGATAGAGAAAAGCTAGAACACGATGAAGAAGAGCTGGATGAGGACAAGTCATAATCTGAAAATGCCAAATGGCTAGTAGATTTCATAATGCCTGTTCGGTGGGGCAATAGCTTGCCCCACGGTTCTTGAGTCTTCCAATAGACGAGAGACCATATGATTCGCGCTTTGGTTTTTCTTTCGTTGCTATTGCTGGGATCTACTTCCTTAGCTCATGCCTCAACCAATAATTTATCAGAACAGGAAAAAATATCTTACCTGCTTAATGTTATTGGCACTTCCGGATTAACCTTCGTTCGTAACGGTGTGGAATATCCAGGTCAGGAGGCAAAGGCGCATCTTGAGATGAAGCTCGAAAGATCTGGAAATAATATCCGGACCGTAGATGATTTTATTAACAATATTGCAAGCCACTCTTCAATAACCGGAAAACCCTATTACGTCGAATTGCCGGATGGCACGAGGATAGAATCGGAAAAATGGCTGCGCAATAAACTAACCGATTTGAAGGCGCATCAATGAATATCCTCACTCTCATAATTGCCTTCACCGCCGCTGGATTCTTAATGGCTATTCTTACAAGCTGTGGAGCGCCCCTGATAGCTGGGATCCCGAATATTTTCCTCACGGAAGTAGCGCCTCGTGCCGTTAATGGCAAAGGACTGGCAGAAGACGGGGTCGATGCAGCAACAGGCAAAGATTGTCGCGTCATTGAAGGAACGGTTCGCAAAGACCGCAAACTTTGCGAAACACGTGGCTCTCCCGAGACAAACAAAGACTTCAAGGGGTTATAAGGATATGGTATTAGAGTTATCGTACCGATCCCATCGTATTTTTGTCCTGATAATTTTGTTGTTATCGGCAGGTTGCACCACTCGTCCGCCGGTATCTGACTATCCGCGCATCTCATCCTTTGCCATCACATCAGCACAAGAGACGGAACTGGGTAAGACGCTGGCGCGAGCCACCAGGGCGCATCCCGATCAGTCAGGATTCCGGCTGCTTCCTAATGGCAGCGATGCATTCATGATGCGGATCGCGTTGGTAGAGGCGGCTGAGCGGAGCATTGACCTCCAGTATTTTAGTACTCAGGATGATACCACCGGAAAATTATTATTAGAAACACTGTTGCATGCTGCTGATCGCGGAGTACGTGTACGGATGCTCCTTGATGACTGGAATCTTGACGATTTCAGGGCTGGAGTTGCTGCGCTTAGTACGCATCCAAATATCGAAATCAGGGTATTTAACCCCTACAAAACCAATGATCAGTCCATTTTTTCATATGTCGGAAACGCGCTCTCACGCCACGACCAATTTACTCGGCGTATGCACAATAAAGCGCTGATCGCTGATAATGAAGTTGCCATCATGGGCGGACGGAATCTTGGGGATGAGTATTTTGAGGCCAGCGCCGATGTTAATTTCAGGGATATGGATGTGCTGACCGCCGGACCAATCACCGGAAAGATTTCACAAAGCTTTGATAGATATTGGAACAGCCCCGAATCTTATCCGGTTGGTGCGCTCGATGTGCCAGAATCGGATGGGCCGGAGATTGCGCACCTTCGCGAAGAATTACGCCAGCATTGGGATGATGTATTGCATTCCGAAGCTGGCAAGCGGCTGCGTGAAACATCATTGACCAAACAGCTTAAAAGTGGCCAGGTGCCGCTGGTTTGGGCAACCGCCGAACTGGCTGCAGACAGCCCGAATAAGATCGAGCAGTCGAGCGAAACATCCAGCAGCAAGCCGGAAATCAAGCTGGATCAGTTGGTGAACAATGCACAGCGTGAGTTCATTATAATTACGCCTTATTTTGTTCCTCTGGACAGTGGCGTAGAGTGGCTGACATCACTGGCAGATCGTGGTATCTCGGTGCGGATAGCCACCAATTCGCTCGCATCCACAGATATGGTTCCGGCTGAGGCTGGTTACAGCCATTATCGCCGGACATTAGTGGCTGGTGGCGTCCAATTGTATGAACTCAAATTGGATCGGGCAAAACCCAGTGTTCATCACATGTTTAAAGCATCTTCGCAAAATGGCCTGCACGCAAAACTTTATGTCATCGACCGGCGTGATCTGATGATAGGTTCTTTCAACCTTGATCCACGGTCCATACACTTAAACACCGAACAAGTATTAGTTATTCACAGTCCGGAACTAGCGGAGCAGGTTACAACAATGTTTGAGATGACCACTGCACCATCAGTGAGCTACCATGTCATAATCGACGATGGCTCCCTTGTTTGGGTTACTGAGGAGCAGGGTCAGGAGGTGCGTTACCACTGTGATCCACAGGCCGGGTTATGGCGCAACGTTACGTCAGGATTTTTTTCCGTGCTGCCTATAGACAATGAACTCTGAGATTCGCAAGTATTACTGTATTAATGGTCGCTTGCCGAGACACGGCTGTATAATCCTATTTTCTCAATCGTCTCGGCAGTAATTGTTCGATCCTTAAAAAAAGAATTATCAATCTTTCCATAAACCGTCACCACATTACCTCTGGCAATGCGGTTGTTGTCCGGAATCTTGATGCCGGAAGCATTCACTTGAATCGTGCCGTTCTCATAGCGCAGAGTGAAGCTTTCTTCATTTGCGACTCCGCTGACTATTCCCGTCAGTGCAACTTGGCCATCCAGAAATAATGATGGCTTGGCAACTCCGATAATAACAGCAGGCACTTTTTCTCCCGCGGCTGCCTCGGGGCGTTTATAGAGCAGGGTATAATCATCGGTAATATGAATAATGGTAGAGACAAGAATCTCGCGCTTGGTAAACCAGTTATTATCTATCTTGCCGCTTACCGTTACCTTATCGCCGGTCTTTATCTTACGTGGGCTTCTTTTTAACAGATCATGCAACGCATCGTCGCAATCTATCTGGGTGACGCCGTTTCCATAGTCCAGCATAAACCGGTCATTATCCAGAATTTTGGAAACCGTACCGGAAAGTGTCACATAGCCATACTTGCCTTCAACATAACTATCTGCCGTCCGCCCTGTACTAATGTTTGTCCCAGTATTAGCTGATGCTTTAACGGCACGGTCGGCATCGATATTACCAGGGGCTGTTTCCGCAAAGACATTAGGAGCGGCATAGCTCATCAAAATAGCTGCCAGCATGGCACAAGAAGCACACATCCAAATTTTCCTACCCTGGTAGGGGCAGCTCAGCCAGTTAGGCCATGTCGGCATGTCGGATGGCTTCGAATAAGTTCGCAGTATCAAGAGTTAGCGATTGATACCGCCATCTTATCGATCGTTTTTGTATTGAATCTCGACCGTTACCCGGCGATCTTTTTGCAGGCAAGCAATTAGCGCCTTGCGGCTCATGCCGTCTTTGCATTGCGTGATCGGAGCGGATTCACCCAGCCAGCGCGTTTTGGCTAGGGTGGTGTTGAGATAGCCGCGCTCGCGCAGATATTCCTCGACTACTTTGGCGCGACGCTTGGACAGGTCTTCGTTATAGTCCACAGTTCCGATGCGGTCAGCATAACCGACAATGCTGACGCCGCTTATGTCATTCATTGACTTCAGCACATCGGCAAGACTGTTAAGCTTGCGACGCTGGCTTTCCATAAGCACGGTTTTGTTGAATTCAAAATATACCGTAAGCTCTTCATCGCCGAGACGATACCCGTCACGGCATTCGTTACTCTGTGAATCCCAACTCGTGCGTACGCAGTTGCCGAAAGTGTTTCTTACCACGTGTCTGCCCGTATCATGCACGACATCATAATTGTCAAACCTCCCATCCTGCGCGGCAGCAGTAAGGCTAAATGAGAGTCCCGCTCCCAGTATGCTAGTAATAATAAGTGTCCGGATTTTCATGGTGGTCTCCTTTAGGTAATGGTTAAGTGGGATAATTATTGATTGTCAGTGCCTTTGAATTTATCGCCTGCGTCTTTGACAGCATCGCCAATGCGCTCACCGGGAGTGCGGTCTTTCAATTCACGGGCAGCCTTATCGGAACCGTTACCGTTGTGTAATTGCTCTATAGCATCGCCGAGTTTCTGCACTCCATTGCGCTGATCCGGCATGGTAAGCAGATAATAACCGATGACGGCAACGATAACTGATAAGCCTACCATCAGTAGGAATTTGCCTTGGGATTGTTTTGTCATGCAATTGCTTCTTCCAATAAGGGGTTAGAGGATCGGCCAGGCCTTTATCAGTATTGTCCCTGCCGTTGCTTTTCGATGTGGTAAGTGTGCTGTTTGCGTAAGGAATCCGTAAACGATGGCTGGCTGGAAATCGCCAAAATAACGTATGACATCTTTATTTCTTTGCCGCTAAACAGGATGCCTAACAGGAGAAAACTATATGAAAGCACTGCTCTCAATTACTGCATTATTATTCGCGCTCACTTTTTCCGTTGCCGCAACGGCAAATTCCCGGGAATCGCACTCTTATATGGAGAAAGCAATATCCAGGCTGCCCCACGATAAAGCCGAGGCATTCCATGCCGTGATGAGACAGGCGCATGAGCAGAATAAGGATCTTTACGATCAGATGCACGGGCTGCATCAAGATCTTCACAATATTCTCACTGCGGATACGTTCGATAGAGATGCCTTCGTCGCCAAAAGCAACGAAATACGGGAATTGCACGATAAAGCGGCAGCGAATCTAGACGCGGCCTTTGCTTCAGCCGTGGCGCAACTCTCGCAAAAAGAGCGCAAGACAGTGGCTCTAGCCATGACAAAAGAGCATAAGGCGGAAAAAGCCCAGAAAGCAGCGGAAAAAGCTCAATAGCTCTAGATAATTATTTATGGAAAAATATATGAAAAAAATAATTATCTTTGCCGGCATGCTGTGTTTGCTCAACGCTTTTTCAGCCAATGCGGAAATCTCCATAAATTTTGGCATCCCGCTGCCGACATATTACGAAGCGCCGGTCTATGCAGCGCCGGTCTATGTGGAGCCATCCTATGCACAATATGATTACGGCGACTACAGGTATCGGCATGGGGGTCATCATAAAAGAGGTCACGAAGATAGGCGCCGTGAAGATAGAAGGTAGCGTCAGCAAGAAAGCGGTTCTTTTCCCGGCAGCAATAACTGCCGCTTTAGCCTTGATTGCACTGTTCTCATTCAACGCCAATGCTGACGATTGCGAGAAAGGCCACCGGGTAAAGCAAGTGATCGACGATGGGAACATCGTTATCCTGGAAGATAATTCAATCTGGGAAATAAATAATATAGATAATTCAAGCACGGCGCACTGGCTTCCCGGCGCTAAAGTAATCGTATGCGAAGACAAGTTAATCAATACCAATACGGGGGAGTCGGCAAAGGCCGAGGAAGAAGAGCAGGTAGAGAAGGATGCGAAGAAGGAGAAGGTTAGGGAGGAAGAAGAGGGTCAGAACCGCTTTATATTTCACTGAAATTCAACGCTGTTCTCATGCACTAATTGATAATTGTCTTATAGAATAACGAGGCGCTCTCTGCTCATGGCAGTAGCCAATAGATTCTAAGCAATTAGCGAAACTGGCTGGTGGCGTTACCACTGATATAAAAAGGAGTGGTTCATCGGTTTGAATCTAAAACCGTCATTGCGAGGAGGCAACGCCGACGAAGCAATCCAGACTGGATTGCCGCGCTCCCGTTGGTCGCTCGCAATGACAATTGAAATCACTAAAATTACCTAAAAAAAAGGGGAGGTGTTTCCTCCCCTTTTTTATGAGCTAAAACTTAACTTGTTACTGGCATCCTGCGGGAACTGACCCAGTTGCAAGGAATGCGTTGCCACAAGAGGCGTCACCGTTACCACCGGGGCCTCCTGCTTGTGGCGCAAGATTGCCAAGGGCTCCAGGTGAAAGGTTGCCGAAGTTATTGTTACCGGGGCCGGGGCCAGGGCCGGCCAGTAGATTTACATTATGGTTATCGCCAGGGCCAGGGGGAGCGCCGTTGTTATTATTCCCTGAGTCATCGCTGAAGTGATCCACGGAACCAATACCGATGCCGTTGCCAGTGCCATTGCCGTTATTGCCATTGCCAGCACCGTTGCTGTTATTCCCGCCATTGTTATTACTTCCGCTGCCTGGAGGGGTTGGAGTTCCATTATTATCGCCCGGAGGTGTACTGCCACCACCACCGCCGCCGCCTAGAGGAATGCCGCCACCGCCGCCACCGCCACCAGGAGGTGGGAAGATGCCATTGTTGAACGCTATCTCGCCAAGGGTCGGATCATTATCAAAGTCTGTTACTTTACCCTTAGCTGCATCTGTCTGCGCCTCACTCATAGCAACGCCCTGTACTCCATCAAATGTCAGGTTGCTCACATCGAGCGTCGTGCCGCTAAGAGCATTGTTTGCGAATACGATGTAATTAGTAAGGCCGGTGAAGGTGGAAAAATTATCACCAAAGGCAATGGTTGAAGTTGCACCATCAACGCTGATACCAGTTCCAGTACCAGAATTACCGCTAAATACTGAATTGGTTATGGTTACTCCACCGCCACCCGTTACGGAAAGAGCGGTGTTATTGCCACTAAATAAATCTGAATCAACAATCCCGCCTTGGCTATTATTTACATTAACCGCTGTATCAAGGGTATTGAAGGTATTGTGTGCGATAGTCACGTTATCGCTGGATGAATATTTCCCGATAACAACACCTAAACCACCGCTTTCACCATTGAATGTATTATTGGTGACATGTGAACCAGCCGCATCATCAAGTGCTATGGCTGTTGTAGAAGCATTCTGATTGAACACGTTGTTATCAATCAGAATACCAGCAACACCAACGGTTGTGAACATGGCGATACCGGTAGTATTACCGCTAAATATATTATTGGTTAGCTGTACGCCTTCACTACCTTCTGCTGAAAAGCCATATTGATTATTATCAAACTCATTGTTGTGAATTGATGTTCCATTGGTACCAAGAGTATTGCTATATGCACCAATAGCTACGTTGTTTCCAGTGAAAGTGTTTTGGGCAATTTCAACATCATGGTTATTGTGAGTCAAAATACCGGTATTTAGATATTGGAATGTATTTCCAGTTGTAACACCAATTCCAGCATTGCTTGAATGATCAAGTTCTATACCGGTACCAAAGGTTTCTGATGAACTACCACCAACTATAGTGTTGTTATCAAAGGTAGCATTATCACTGTAGTATGCATATGCAGCAGTATAATTGCCAGTGAATGTGTTATCGTGGATGTTACTGCCGCTGCTGCCGCTAAGATAAACACCTGTTCCGTTGTTGTTGAAACTGTTGTTAGCAATTTCAACCGAGCTGGCGCCTTCACTTACAAAAACACCTAATTCAGCACCTTGGATAATGCTGTTTCTAACTATAACGCCGGTACCGCTGTTAATATCAACGCCATCGTTACCAGTGTTAGTGAATTTGAATCCATCAATGATAACGCCATTTGCACTTATACTGAATGTGCCATTAACCAGGTTGGTTTCAGGATTACGTGTTCCATTACCAGCTATACCTTGATTTGCGCCTTCAATTATCATGCCCGTCTGATTGATGCTTATGGTGCCTTCGTTATTATAATCGCCGGCATAAGCGCGAACCGTATAACCACTACCAGCACTTTCTACTGCTAAATTTATGGTTGGGTATATGGCAAAAGTATTACCTAGTGTATCAATCGAAATTGTAGCTGTGGTGAAATTATTGTTGCCTACGATATTGTCAAAAACACTTGGTGAAGCTGAATTACCACCTTCGCCGCTGATAACGAAAGTGCCGCTCTCACCTACTTGCAGTTGGTAATTTGTATTACCGGTAAAGGTGTTGTTGGCGAGCTGCATATCCTGACCGTTGTTATAGATGCCGGTGCCATTGCTCTGGAAAGTGTTGCCGCTAGTTAGACCAACGTTGATGGTATGAGCGGTGTTTTCCACATCAAGGCCGGTTTGATTATTGGTAAAGGTATTTCCTTCAAGATCAAAATCGTGTGAGAGGTTGCTAATGAAAACACCAGAGCCATTAGTGCCGTCTATGGTATTGTTCTGGATCGTCACGTTGCCTGTATTATCGAAATACATGCCAGATTCACTGCCTGAGAAGCTGTTTCCGCCTATTTCGAGAGTGGATGCGTTGGTAGCGTAGAGGCCGGTTGCATTGGAACTGAAAGTATTATTATCAACGTTTACATTTGATGCCCCATCGATATAAACGCCATAGCCGCTCTCCTGGAAGGTGCTGCCGGATATAGTGACACCACTTACACTATTTCCAATGTATACACCTCTATAATTGCTATCAAAAAGGTCGTTTGAAATAGTAATGTTGCTACCGCTACTGCTGCCTATATAGACACCATCCTGACCACCGCCAGTAGCAACAAATTTATTGCTATCGATGGTAATACCAGAAGCGCCTTCGCTGACGTAAACACCTGACTCAGCACCCTGGATAATGTTGTTTCTAACTATAACGCCGCTGCTGTTATTGTTAATATCAACGCCATTCTGACCATTGCTGCTGATTTGTACACCATCAATGGTTACGTTATTTGCACCTACATTGAAATATGTATTATTAACCAGGTTGGTTTCAGGATTGGAATGAGAGTTGCCAGCTATACCAACGTTATTGCCCTCTATGGTAATTCCAGAAGTGTTTACATTAATCTGTCCTTCATTGTAATCACCGGCATAGGCTTTAACTATATCTCCGGGCGCGCCTGTCTGGGCATCATTAACCGCATTCTGTATCTTCGAATATATGCCTGTGGTGCGCAGGGTTGCATTATCCGGCTCGATAAGAACCACCGCGGTTTTGAAGGTATTGCCGCCGGTATTGATCAGGTTATCAAGATCCGCAGGGGTGGCGCTGCCAGTGGTAAAATATTGGAAGTTTTGGTTACTATCGAATGTAGTGTTGGTGATGGAAAGTCCGGTTACACCATCATTGAGAATTCCATAACCGTGAACAGCACCTTCTACTGTTGACTGGTCGATTGAAACATTGGCCGCCCCTACCTCTATATTTGCGGTACCTGCACCGCTTGCAGTTACTCCGGTAATGGTTGCGTTATCACCGCCAACATAAATATTATCATTGCCGGCATTTTGTGCGGTCACATGGTCAATAGTCACGCCAGTAGCGCTTGGATCAATATATATATTATTAGAGGTAGGGCCAGAATTCTGCACAGTAAGGTTCTTTATGATGCTGCCAGTGCCACCGCCATCAATTAATAATGTAGGCGAGTTTCCGCCACCATCAATTACCGTGCCGGCCTGGCTGGCACCTGAAAGTGTTATCTGCTTATTAATATCCACCTGCTGGTTATAGGTAGTACTATCAGCAAGGCTTACCGTGCCGAGGCTGGTAACCAAGGCTATGCCCTGATTTATGCTTGCACTGTTGCTGTCAATATTGACCAGCGGGTTGCCGGTAGCACTGGTAAGAATACCGCCAAATGATAGTGTACTGTTGAGGTCAAGGCTGGTTGTGGTGCTGATATCAAGGTTGGAGTTAGCGTTCACTGAACCAGCGATTGTTGCCGTGGCAGCGCTTAAGGTGATGTTATCCCCGGTGCTGGTTACCGAGCCGCCGCTGGCAATATTTACAGTGCCAGCACTTATATCAACTGCACCGGCGCCACTGATGGTGCCGGTATCAACGAGTACGCTGCCTGCGACGCTGTCACCAATTATGGAGACTAGGCCGCCTGCAGTGATAGCGCCGCTGATGGTTGAATGATCGGCATTTATGTTGACGCTATTGGCATTTATTGTGCTGGCGGAATCAAAGGTGAAAGAACTGGTATTGCCTGAGCCACCAACACTATGCACATTGAAATTACCAGTACCAAGACTTATCGCGCTGGTGGAGATATTGACTGCGGTGCCGCCGTTAAGGTTAAGATCGCCGTTATTAAGTGCTATACCAGCATTAACATTTATTGTATCTGCGCCAAGCGTCAGGCTATGGGTTGCAGCTCCTGAACTTCCAGAAACATCAATCGCAGTAGTAACACTAACATAGTTTACTGCTTCTATATCAACACTTGCCGTGCTAAGTGCAGTTTCAACTGCCCCATGTGAGATGACCATGTTAGCACCCGGATTATCGCCAGATGCAATGTTACCGGTATAGCTTCCATCATCAGCACCGGGGTTATCTCCAATAGTTACGCTGTCCGGATCAAGAAGTAATGTCCCAACGGTTCCTTTTGCAGCACTCAAATCAACCTTGCCATCAAATAAATAACCTTTACCATTTGTCGGGGAAACGGAAACTTCAACGAATCCGCCATTGCCGGAATTCGCGCCGCCTTTTGCCGAAACATTTCCTTGGAATATGGTTTTTTCATCAGACCAGATGGCAACCGTGCCGCCATCGCCATTTTCTTCGGCGTCATTCCTTATTATGGCATTATTTTCAACTGTGGTTGTTTTTGCCGGGTTTAATGGGCCTTGGCCGTGGAAATCACCACCGATGCGGACTTTGCCGCCGCCATTTATGCCAGAAGCATCAATGATTGAGCCAGAAGCCAGAACAACTTCGTTGCCCAATACATCAACATTACCGCCGGTCGTGCCTTTCGCATTAATGCTGCCGGCAACATTAACTGTGCCTGCATCACCACCGTTAAGCACAATGCTGCCGCCAACAACTGTGGCGGAACTTGCGTCAACGATGCCATTCATATTCACCACATTATCAACAATGGCTTTGGCTGCATTGGCGGTAATCAATACCTGGCCACCGGCTGCATTTATTGTTCCGGAGTTGGAAACAGCAGCAAGAAGCGGGTTGCCATTTTCATCTTTAGCTTTTGATGTTGCAGGGGAAGTAACGGTGAAATTGATTAGTTTATCGCCATAGAAATCAAATGTGGCGGTCTCACCGGCGGCAAGAACCACAGCGCCCATATTGGCTTGGATAATCCCGGAATTCTCAACTCCCGGCGCAACCAGGGCAACCAGGCCGGCATTTCTAGCGGTGATGGTGCCACGGTTTATAACCGATGCATCTGGCTTGCCGGCAATAGAAAAGTTTCTATTGCCCGCCATGAAATCACTGTTCTTTATATCAGCGGTGCTGGCAATCAAACCGGAGACGTCAACCGTTGCTGTCTTTGAGAAGAAAATTCCATTCGGATTAATCAGGTATACTTGGCCATTGGCCTTTAATGCCCCCAGGATCTTGGATGGGTCAACGCCCACAACACGGTTAGCAATAATTGAACTGGATGATGGTTGAATAAACTCAGTAAGCTGGCCTTGGCCTATAGAAAAACTCTGCCAGTTAATCAGGGCTTTGTTGCTGGTCTCAGTAACCGTTGTTACATTTGGGTTGGTTTGATTGATCTGGGCATTGCCAGCTGCAACTTGGCCGCCAACCGGGTTTGCCTTTGCTGATACCCCTGCAAGCGCACTGGTAATTGCGAGCGAAGCAAATAATTTTCGGGAAAGAGAGGTTGTTTTAAGCTGCGTATTGAATTTCTTTGAACCACAGTTCTGATTGAAAATCGACTTCATATAAAACCTCTCACTATGATTATTTTATTAATATGTACAAACTCGGAATGGAAAACTTATTAACCACCCACCTGTTGCTAATTTGTTACAACGGGGGGTAGTTCTATTCTTAATCGGTAAACTTTGCAACTACTAAATGCTAAAAAAATAAAGGGGGAGATAACTTTGTGTTGCGTATAACTAATACTCCGTTATAAGCCAGTCAGTTATGCCAATATATTATATGGGAAGGGTTGCTATGAATGTTCAGCACATTATAAAAAGTGAAAAAATAAGCCGCCTCTCCATTTTAATAGCGCTGCTGGTTTTTATATTCTCTGCAAATGCAGCTACGGCGCAAGTCATCCCCAATACCGTTGATCCCGGCCGCCAGGACCAGCGTTTCAAACCTATTGAAAAACCAGATATCAGCAATGAGCCTTTGATTGCACCGGAAGGCAAAGCCCAGCGCAAAGGCAGCAGTGATGATAAGGTGAAATTCGTGCTTAAATCGGTTTCGGTTGAAGGTGCCACGGATTTTTCAAAATCAGATATAAAGTCTATTTATCAAGAATATATCGGTAAGGAAGTGTCGCTCTCTTACCTGCATGAGATGGCCGATAAAATAACCGCCAAGCTGCGTAACCAGGGTTATGCCCTCTCCAGCGCTATTATCCCCCCGCAGAAAATAGACAATGGCCATGTAATAGTGCGGATTGTTGGTGGGCATATAGGCAAAGTAAAAGTCGAAAGCGATAAAAAAGAATCCCGCCCGCTTATAGAGGAATATGCCGATAAGATAAAAAATGAAAAGCCGCTGAATTTCCAATCGCTTGAGCGTTATCTTTTGCTGGCTAGTGATCTGCCTGGCGTGACAGCGCGCGGGTACCTAAGCCCATCTGCAACTCCGGGCGCATCTGACCTGGTTATCAAAACCACTAATAAAATGGTGGAAGGCAGCGTGGGGGTTGATAATCGTGGCAGCAGATACCTTGGACCATGGGAAGGCAACTTCAACGTGCAATTCAATAACGTTCTTGGCATTTATGATAAAACCGCATTCCACACCAACGTCACCGCGGATACTGATGAACTGAAATATTTTGAACTGGATCACCAGGAGCAGTTGGATTCGGAAGGAACCAAACTGAATCTTGCCGCTTCTTATGTCGATTCAAACCCCTCTTCCAGCCTCGCCCCTTTGAGTATTGAGGGCATAAGCCGATCATTAACTGTGGGGTTGGAACATCCTTTCATCCGCTCCCGTTCAGTTAACCTGATAGGTGATGCAAGCCTGGATTACCGTAACGTCAGATCAACCTCACCGGTTGTGCCAAGCTATAAGGACAACATCAGGGCGCTGCGCGCTGGCGGCACCGTTGATTTTGCTGATCCGCTTTCTGGCCTTAACCGGCTTTCAGTGCATGGCAGCCAGGGCCTGGATTTTGACGTTACTAATAATGTTGCTCATTCCAGGGCGAATGCTGAACAGGATTTCATGAAAGCCAATTTTGAATTTGATCGCATACAGAATGTTTTTGGACCATTCTCTGTGGAACTAAAAGCAGCAGGGCAAGCTTCTAATGATACACTGTTTGCTTCGGAGGAATTCGGTGTGGGCGGTGCTAGCATCGGCTCTGCTTATGATAGTTTTGAAATAAGCGGTGACAGCGGTATTGCTGGCCGTGGCGAATTGCAGTTCAACCAGCAAACAGATATCAAATATCTGCCTTCATATCAGCTATATGGCTTCTATGATGCCGGTAAAGTATGGAATAATAATGCTGTGGCCGGGCAACCAAGTCAGGCTAGCCTTACCGATACAGGCGCGGGTGTAAGGTTTAATGCTGGTTATAATATCTCCGGCAGCCTTGAGGCTGCCCTGCCTATCAGCCGCAATGTGCAAGCTGAAGGCAATAAAGACGCGCGCGTCTTTGCAAGCCTTGCCTGGCACTTTTAAGGGATTTGCCGTTTAACCCTGGCACGACTGGCCTATGAGCGTGATTCAAAAATTTTCTTAAACGGAATATAGGTTCTGTCCATCCGGTTATATGGCTTTTCCGGAACATAAAAAGGAATACTGAGCGATATGCGCGGGCCATCCTCGTTGCGCACTTTGTGGAAGGTTGCCGGTGGCATATAAAGCATATCGCCAGCTTCTAGAGTGAATTCCTTCTCCTGTTTCAGATATCTCCATTCATCTTCTTCTTTCACCGACACTATTTCGTCATCAAGGTCGTTGCTGTGCGAAAAAACTTTCCACATAGTGCTGCCGATAACCTGGAGATAAAGCTTATGCTGGGGGCGGTCGCGGTGGGCATTATAGCCGCTGCTGCTTTTTTTCAGCGACATATAAAGATGCACATCGGCATGGGCGCCTTCAAAAACCGTTTCAATTTCATCAATCATGGCGGCAACGCGAGGGGTAATCTGCGACATATTGCGCATCAGCATGCTGTTTTTTTCATTAATCAGCTGTAGAATTTCTTTTTTCCTTAAGGAAACCGGCGCCCACAAAATGTTCGTATCCGCTACCGTGCCTCTGCCTCCCTTGACTATCATTTCCACCGGTAGGTTGGTATTACAGCCGTTATTTAGCACCGCTTCAATTTCAGCGAGGCTGATAAGGTGGGAAAATTTTTTCTTCTTGCCTTTGATAACAAAAGTTTCACCTGCCAGAATTTTTTTCTTAAATTCCGGCATTTTTACAGGAGCTATAAGTTCAGAAAATTTCATATGGGTGATATTAAAATATATCTGCCTGTTGTAAAGCCCTAATTCCTTTGACTTTTGCCATATTATTCATATAAGAGAAGCCATTATGGAAATCATAAAATTAGAGCCTGCCGGAAAAAAGAAGCAGGAAAATATGCAGTTCTTGTTCCAGGAAAGGGGCGGGGCTCTTAACTTATTTCCTACCATCTGCCTGCGCAAAGAGCATGTAGGGCCGGAAATAGATAAGATGAATGATAAGTTAAGAAGCCTTATTCTTGAACAGGAGAAGGCTGGCAAGGGCACAAAAGTCAATTCAATAAAAGGCGGCTACCATTCGGATACAAAGTTTTTCGAAATCAAAAACCTGGCGGTAAAGCAACTTGCCAACCTCATTCACCATAATTTTAAGATTTATATAAAAGACCTGTGGAAGCATGATAGTTCCGAAGCATTAGATAAAGTCTGGCCTTTCAATATACATTTGTGGGGTTGGTCAGTGTTAATCCGGGAGGGCGGTTTTTCTGCGCCGCACATCCATCCAAATTCCAATGTCAGCGGTGTTTACTATGTTCACACCGGTGATATAGCAAAGGCAAAAAGTGATATACAAAATGCCGGCTTTCTTGCGTTATGCGATCCCAGGTCACGGGCGCATGTATGGCCCATACGCGGGCATTATGAAACCGTCAACGTGCCTCCGATTGAAGGTTCTATGATCATGTTCCCCAGTCACCTTGAGCACTATGTTATCCCTTTCCGTGGAAAAACCGAGCGCATATCAATTGCTTTCAACATAGCCTTTGAGGAAAAAGCAAGAAAGAATATAGAATATTAAGCTACGAAACCGATTCAGCTGGTTGCCATATGGTTGCCGGATAGTTTTATACGATAGGTCAGTCTGTTTGAAAATACCAGTAACCCATTGAGTTATAGGTGGCGGTGCAGGGAGTCTAGCGCGAATGTCTCTCTCCGCAGTCAAATTCCCTGTTATGCGCGGTATTTACAGGGAATTATTATCAAGAGCAGGGAAAGCCCTATTCATACCATCCTTCCACATTCTTAATAAACTCCACCACCTCGTAAATGTACTATATAAACCGTGTTTCCTTCGGTAATTCTATCGTTGTATCGCCACGACTTAGCTGCATCGCCAGCGAAGGATATACTTGGGTAATAACTCCTCTGATCCCGTCATCAACATCACTGGCTTTGAAACATTCTATCGCTGTCATATCGCGTAAGGCTCTGGTCTGTTTGCGGCCATCTACATCAGTAATTATTCCTTCACCGGAAATGAGATGCGTATCACACTGGCGAAAACTATTATCCTTCGGTACAAAGGCGACACCTTTTGCTCCAGCATAATGCTTGAAGCGGCTCTGTACCATTTCCGGGCTGATATAATTACCAACTTGTAATAATACAGGTGGAATATGGGATTTGGAAACCTTACTCTCAGCTGTTTCCCCCGATTTCTCCAACTCTACTCCTAACGCCTTCGTCTCAATAGCATGCTTGAATACTTGATACGCAGCTACTGATTCTTCCGGCAGTATGGTCTCATTTCTAAAACCTCGGTGCTGTTCCATATAGAGTTTGGCAGCCACATCGTTAAAAGCACCAGGAACTGTAATTACATCTTCGTAACGCCCATTTACTGCTATTCGACGAATAACAAAAGTGGATACTTGCCCGGCTCTATTTCTTATGGAAAAGAAATGCGAGTGGCCATTCAATGCGTCAGGTATAAGGTTTTCGGCACTATGTTTCAATTCCTTGCTTTCCGTTTTCAATGCAGCGCTATCTGTCATGCATACGACACGCATTCCTTTAGCCTGGCCTTCAGGCACAACAAATTCTTTAGTGAGAGAATACCAGGCCCCGCTGGAGGCAAGAGGATTAAGCTCATTTGGAAATTCGGGTCGGCGGTCGTTCCAGTTTTTGAGTACGCCCAGCACACCATCTACAATTTTTCCTTGATAGATAAGTTCTGCCGCTACAGGCAATAATTTCTTTACCAGATGCTGGGTGGGGAGTTTGCGGAGAAAATCTTTATTATCGTGCAATTTTGTCGTCAGCAATAGCTGAGGTAGCAATAGACGTGTCGATACATCAGTCAGCAGATCACGAACATCACGGCAATAATCAAGTGCGTACCATGCAGTATTTCTGTGTTGCTCTGACCAATGCCCTTTTTGCGCACATTGTACCATCAACTTTCCAAATTGGATATGAAATACCGGGTCTTCATGGCTATAATCAAATCCAAAGCACAACGTATAGGCTTTGATGCCTACTTCCAGGAATCCACGAAAATCTTCTGGTTTTCGGTTGGCATGCAGAACGGTATCACGCAGGGACTGGCTACGTCGCTTATTCCAGCCAGGAGCACTCTCACATAGATACACGAGCATCCATCCCAACGTTTTGGCTGCTTCTGGATTATCTATATGTTTGTATAACTCAATCGGTAATTTCTTGCCATCGCGCCGATGCAACGGATTGGAATCAGCGCCGATTTCAAGCACAGAGCACACGGCATCCGCATAACCCGGAGGAAAGGAATTGCCGCAACATAATTTGCCAAGCGGCGTCTCTCCATAGAAATCGGATTGATTGGCAATTTGTTTAACTAGTTCCTTATCTGGGATTTTCTTGAGCCGGTGCGCCACTAGAGTAACTACCTCTGGATTCAATTCACTGCCGCAAGCAGTGAGTAATAGGCTTGGTATGCGCTCGTCTCGATAGGTTGGATCACCCCCTGCATCGAGGCAGCGGTGAACAGCAGAAACATCTTTCTCATACTTAGATACTGCTTCCACTAATGCTTTTGTCTCGGGTGTCATAGGGTGCCTGTAATTCCTTTCTATTTTTAGCAAATTCCCTAAGAATCGTAACAGGGAATTATTTTATTGTATCAGGGAATTTAAAACACCGAACAGGGAATTTGCAAGCAAGAGCAGTGAGCCCAGTTGGAATAAACCATAAGATTATATGGTAAATGGTAGATCAGAGAAAGGAATTATTTATTTTTTAATATGTCCCTTATCTCGGTCAGCAATACTTCCTGAGCATTTGGTAAGATAGGAGTTGCCGCTGCCGCTTTTTTAAAACGATTGACCTGTTTTACCAGCAGAAAAACAGCAAATGCCACGATAAGGAAATGGATTACCTGATTGAGAAATATACCGTAATTAATAGTGGGCGCACCGGCTTTCTTGGCCTCCGCAAGCGAGCCATACACTTTGCCGGAGAGATTAATATAAAATTCGGAAAAATCGATTCCACCTAAAATAAGCCCGATCGGTGGCATGATGATATCGGTTACCAGCGATGCCACGATCTGGCCAAATGCCGCACCGATGATAACACCGATCGCAAGATCAACCACATTGCCTTTCATTGCAAAATCTTTGAACTCTTTCCACATAACGCTTCTCTGCCTTGTTTTGTATTTATTAAATATTGCCGGCCAAATAACCGAAAATAAAAACATAAGCCGTAATACCGACTGCTATCACGGCTGCTGCTATTCCTATATCAAAAGCGATACGCTTCCGCACCATGGCTGCAACTGAGGCTAGAGCAATCCCGAGTTGTGCTATCATACTGGCGTATCCCAGCATGTCCTTTTGCTGCAAAAGTTTTAATCCATGGGCCAAATGGTCTTCACGCTCCTGAATTTTACCAGTGGCCATCTGCTTGCTTAAAGGCTGGCGGCCGCGGATTTCACTATCCATCTTGGCCAGATTCTCCCGATCTCCAGCGCTTAAATGGTTCGACGGCAGTAATTGCATTTCGACGATATGCGCTTTTATGCTATTCGCCTGATATTCCGACCATGCATCCGAAGCCTGCGTCTGCGATAATATCGCCTGGTTGCTTTCATAGATGGCCTCGTTGGTGAGCACGGTGGAACGCACGGTTAAAAAACCTGTGAGTGCCGCGAGCACTCCCGTCAGCACGGCGACATGGCCGATCCAGCTAGGAGCATCCGGCGCGGTTGCCGCGCTTTTTATATCGCCCGACGCAGCGAATTGCGCCGTCAATGCCTTCACCTTTGAAATTACTTTGCCGGGTTTGATCATAATTCCGTTCCCGCGAATTCGATAAGCCCGGCACCACTTATTAATGACATATTATGCATTTTTAAGATAATCGGCCAGCTGGTCCAATGTTCCGGTCCAGCCCTGCTGCATTCCAACTTTGCCCTCTTCGAAAGTCTTTAGTTCCAGCTCTGTCGCATTCAGTGGCGTCCATTGTATGGTGACTTTTGTGCCGCCTTCATGCTCGGAGAATGTGATCGTCGATAGCGTTTTGAGCGGCCAGTTCGGACTCCACGGATGGCGGGTAATGCCTCCCTTTTCATCGGAAAAGCAATTGACGAAAACCAGGCGCGAAGGTGGGACGATTTCTCGGTAAACGAATTTACCCCACATATCGCTGCCGTCAGGCGCTTGCAGGCAGTAGTGATAGATGCCGCCAGGCCTAAGGTCTAGCGTGTATGATTTTACGGTGAGGCCTTTCGGCCCCCACCATTTTGCCATAATCTCAGGCTTACTCCATGCATCGAACAGGCGCTGGCGCGGTGCAGCGAAAGTGCGGCTAATGGTAAATTCGGGATTATTTCCGGTCATTTCAGCCTAAGCCGCTTTCGCTCCGAACTTCTTTTTTGCCTCTTCCATTTCTTCCGGCGACACATCACGTACATGGGTGGCAAGAGTCCAAACAATGCCGAAGCTATCTTTCAGATTGCCGGTACGGTCGCCCCAGAACATATCTTGCACTGGAGAAAGTTCATTAAGGCCTGCCTGCTTTGCTTGTTTGAAGGTGGCATCAACATCTTCTATATACACGTAAAAACTTGAAGCTGAAGGCGTTCCGCAACCCATTTCTGGGTTAGTGTCCGTGAGAAATATTTTTGAATCGCCAAGTTTTATGCAGGCATGCATGATTTTTCCTGACCCGCCTGGACATTCCATACGGTAGAGTTCCTGTGTGCCAAATGCCTTTTTATATAACTCAATCGCCTTCGCAGCGCCGTTAACAACAAGGCTAGGGGTAACGCTGTGAAAATCTTCCGGGATTTTTTTAACCATGACTTATCTCCTGTAATGTTATGAGGAAAAATGTTACCGCACTTCTATAAAGAAACAATAGGAGTTTTTCTAGATAGGGTAAAGTTCTCAGGTAAGTATCGCCAATACCAAGCCAATAGGCTGCATAAAGAAGGTAATAAGCAAACTGATTTGTACTTGGATACCTACCCCGATAAATGATTGCTCTGTATAGGCATCTCAATTCGCAGTTTTACCTTATCCTGGTTTCCTCTTTCCGCTTTTTCTTCACAGATCATTTTCTTGATTTTTTCGATGATATATCGTGCTGCATCTTCCGGACTGCGCTGGGTGACATCAATCTCGAACAAGTTATCATGTGTAGGTTTGAGTATGGTATGGCTGAATTTCTTATGTGCCGTACCCAGATGCATAGCCTCGATCCGCATCTTTCTTTCTTCCCACGCTATACGGTTTAATACTTCCTCCTTATTACATAGCATCCTGATTGGGAAGAGTTGACTGTTGCGCGCTTTCGCCACCGCCTGTATCTGGCGGAATATTTTACTGTCTACTTCATCCTCGGCGTAAAACTCATTGGTTATGATGAAATTACTATTCTTATCTGCCATTTTGATTGAATTATAGACGGCACTTCTTACCTTCTCAACCTCACGCCAGGTATTATAGGGAATCAATGAGTTGCCGTTCGGCTGCAAAATGCTGAAAATCGGGTTATGGATGAGATGATTATTGACGATGATAAAATTTTCGAGTTTGGCTATCTCATGGGTGACAGTATATTTCTGAGAATCGCAAAGGCCGAATATATAGATGATAATATTTTGCATGTCCGCTAGAGGAGTCAGTTATCTCCAGTGCCGGCCGCCGCCGATTCCTATGCCTACACCAAATGACGTGACGACCGGCGCAGGATAATAATACGGATACCCATAGTATGGATATCCGTAGGGATATACGTAAGCCTGTGTACTCGCTGGGTAAACTGGTTGCGTCGCCACAGCAGCGGGCGGCGGAGGCGGATATGCGACACACCCTGTAGTGGCCATTAGTAGTGTCGCCATTGCCATAAATCTTTTCATATCTGTTGATATATTCTTCCAAGAATAAATTTTCCATTACGATTTTCCGGGTTTTACGCTGCGTATTTACAGCAAATTGACGTAATGAATTGGAATACGGAACGGAAAATTTATTCGATCAACGTTACCCTACGCCATGTATTCTAATTCAAATATAAGTAGGAGAATTTATCATGGCTACAAATCCGAGTTTTAAACCAACAGAAGAGCCCCGGCTCTCTGATGCTTCCAGCACCTACCAAAGAAATTACGACAACAGCAATGAAAGATCCGGCATAAGTAGGCCTAGTCGTGTGAGCAGTACAATGCCGGAAAACTCTGCACTTGGTTGGCTTCTAGTTGCAATTGTAATCGTTATGGCCGTAATTATCGGCTATTCCTGGTACAAGAATATCGGCGGAAATATTGCCCCAAATCCTGAAATAAATAACGCGAGAGCTTTAAATACTTCTGCAACAGGCCCGGCAAACCAAAGCACTCCTACAGCCAATCAAAATGGAAATCCTACTTCCCAAAATGGCGCGGATTAACTTTCATCTTTATAAACATCAAAGGAAAATGAGAAATGGGTAGTCACAGTCTCGGACAAGCAAAACAGAAAGCATGGGCGTATCGGCAGTCCAAAAAATTTAACCAGAACCGAGTAAACCCTGAAAGCAAGCAGGAGCAGCCTCTGGATGCCTGGACTTCGGAAGGTGGTTCTCCAGGTATTCCGGAGAATGAAAATAATAAAAACAAAAGTGAAAAGGAAAACGTACATATATCTGCTTCCGACGAAGGCAACAAAAAGAGTGAGGCCGAATCAGGGAGTGGCAGAGCTTTGTCTGCCAATAACCATGATACAGATGAGGAAAATAGCTGGGTGGTGAATTCTTCTCCAGATTCTCCAGCGAAAAGATCAGCTTATGGAGAATAATTCCCTATCCTTGGACACAATTTGTGGTGACGCCGATACCAGATGAAATAATTTTTAAGGAGATAGTTTATGATGCAAAAAATGTTTTCTATTATAGCCGGCACCCTATTCGCGCTTGTGGCTCTGGCACATCTTGGCAGGATAACTCAAGGATGGGATATTACGGCGGCGGGCATGGCAATTCCTATGTGGGTAAGCTGGGTTGGCTTGGTGGTGACTGCGATACTTGCCTTTTTTGGTTTCAAGTTAGGCTTAGAATCGGGTAAGATTCAAGGTAGGTGAAAGTTGTAGTATCCTTAGCTCCATACATCTGGAAATCCCAGCCCACCAATAGATATTAGAAGGTGCTTAAATCTTGCGGGTGCAATTTAAGTGCTGGAAGGGGGATATAACTTGCAAGCAAAGGCGGAGAGCACAGTCAACTATGTCTCCGCCTTTGTATAACATGACAACTTTAAGCTACTTGTTTTATTTCTAGGTTGCGCGGCTTGGCCTCAGTGCCGGGTTTTTTCGGGACTGTGATGGTAAGCAGTCCTTTATTTAAAGAAGCCTCTGCCTTATCACCATTTGCCGAATCTGGGAGAGCGATAACTCGCTGGAATTCCCCATAAGAGCGTTCTTTGCGGTAATAACCGTCTTTCTCTTCCTTCGACTCATCCTCCTTTTTGCCTTTGATGGTCACATAATGATCCGCTACCTGTATCTGGACATCCTTTGCTTCCAATCCTGGCAATTCTGCGGTGATTTTTATATTTTTATCGTTTTCTTTTACATCAATGGCAGGGGTGATTCCGGTTATACTTTCTATCGGCTGAAATTGCGCCCACGATGCAGGCAGAAAGCTTCCGCCGAAAAAATTATCGAACAGCCGATTCATTTCTTCTTGTAGATTGATAAGGGGATTTTCTCCTCTTGTTACCGGAACCGACCTATCAGCACTAAATAAATTGCGAACAGCCATATATGCCTCCTTTCTCTATTGTTTGGGTTGATTTCAGGACGAGATTATGGAGTTCTATATAAGAAAAATATTGGAAAATCCGAGAAAGTTCATAAAAAATAAGTAAAAAAACTTATAGAAAGTTTATGAAAGCAACAATACGAACTGTTATATAAAACAAAAAAATGGAAAGTCAGTGCGCAACTTAGCCAACTTTATTAAACCAGTCATAGTTGTATTAGCCTTGGCCGCTGTCTATTTTGTAGCCTCGAAAATCGGTTTCCTTATGGCGTTTGAGGCCGAGCAGGTTACGGTGGTATGGCCTCCCACAGGAATAGCCTTGGCCGCCGTTCTGTTTTTTGGCTACCGTGCCTGGCCGGGCATTGCGCTTGGCGCCTTTTTAACTAACGTCACCGCACATGAGCCAACTCTCACTGCTCTTGGCATTGCAATTGGCAATACACTGGAAGTTGTAATCGGAGCATATCTATGCAGACGGGTTGGTTTCGACAATTCATTGGCGCGGGTCAAAGATGTCTTAAGCCTGGTGATTTTTTCCGCGATTTTTAGCACCATGGTCAGTGCCACTATTGGGGTGACCAGCTTGTGCCTTGGCCACGTACAACTATGGACTGCTTATCACTCACTTTGGATGATATGGTGGCTCGGAGACGCGACTGGCGCATTGATTTTCGCTCCTGTATTGCTGATCTGGAGCAATCGCCGTTCCTATGACTCATTTAGACAGTATAATATGTGGGAAGCGTTTGCCTTGGCGTTGGGAATGATTATCACCAGCCTTGGAATTTTCACCGAGCCCTTAAGCATGGGAATAATCGGCCATGTCTTTATCTATTTAATTTTCCCTTTCACCATATGGGCAGCACTTAGGTTCGGCCAGCATGGAACTACTTCCGTTACTTTGGCTGCATCGATCATAGCGATATGGGCGACGATGCACGGATCAGGGCCATTTACCACCGTATCCCTAGATCAAAGTCTAAACTTCCTTCAGATTTTTATGGCGGTCGTGGCGGTAACGGGATTGTTGCTGGGCTCAGCTATTACCGAGCGCAAATGGGCGGAGAAAGCGTTGAAAGAGGCGGACCGGCGAAAGGATGAATTCATTGCCACGCTGTCGCATGAGTTGCGTAATCCTCTGGCGCCGTTAAGCAATGCACTCTCAATCCTGCAATCTTCTAATAGCGGTACGAAACACTACTCGGATTCCCTAGAAATAATGGGGCGTCAGGTAAAGCAGATAACCAGGCTAGTAGATGATCTACTCGATATATCGCGGATTTCGCATGGGAAGTTAGAACTCAAGAAAAATCACATCACGCTTGAAGAAGTGATAAATAACGCGTTGGAAACTGCAAAACCTTTAATAGAAGAAAAAGGCCATCAGCTTTCCGTACATTTGCCTACGGAACCAATCTGGCTGAGTGCCGATTTAACCAGGCTTTCCCAAGTTTTTTCCAATCTGTTAAATAATGCAATTAAATATACACCTGCCGATGGCTGGATTCTGATTGAAGCGAAGGCGGATGAAAAAACTATCACAGTAAGCATGCGGGATACAGGAATCGGTATTCCTGAAAATATGCTGACGCGCATATTTAATATATTCACGCAAGTTGATAGCTCTATAGAGCGAGCGCACGGAGGGCTTGGAATCGGTTTGATGCTGGTAAAAAACCTGGTGGAAATGCATGGCGGCAGTATAGAAGCGCATAGCGAAGGAAAAGATAAGGGCAGCGAATTCCTGGTAAAATTGCCGATAGTTGCCGCACCAGCGGTGCAACCAATACACGATTCTTCTCCTTCCACTTCAGTGCCTGAACCAGAGATGTTTGTACCAGAAACGCCATCGCTAAATCTGCGGGAAAGAAAATTACGGGTGTTGGTGGTCGAAGATAACAAGGAACTGGCACAAACTCTTGGTTGGATGATAGAGCTGCTAGGATATGAGGTAAAAATCTTGTGTAAGGCTGAGGAAGCGTTGGATGTCGCTAAATCTTTCCTGCCCGATGTAATCATGCTGGATATCGGACTTTCCGGGGTGAGCGGCTATGAATTGTGCCGGAAGATGCGTGAGGAACCGTCATTAAAGCATAGAATTTTTATTGCCCATACCGGATGGGGTCAGCAAGAACATCGGAAACGCTCAAGCGAAGCGGGTTTTGATCATCATCTGGTTAAGCCGGTCAGCATTGAAACCCTTGGGCAATTGCTTAAATCATTACCAGAGAATAAAGCTTAAGCAACCGCTGCAAGAAATCCCGATAGTGCTTCCGATTGGTGATGGGTAAGATCTTTGACGACTTCCGTAATTATCGATTTTTTGATATCGGCACTTAAGGATTTGCGCAATATTCCTATTATCTTAGCCGGTGCCACCAGAACCAACTGATCGAAAGCTTTTGCCGCATGACATTTCTCAAGAGTTTCAACAATCTTTCTAATAAATCGCAATTTTATCTCTTCTGAGATACCAGTATGGGAACTCGGTGAATGCCGGGGCGGATTGGCGCTCTCGAAAACTCTGCCTAATTGATGCCGCCCGATTTCATAATCCTCTATCGATTCGGCGACTAAAGATGTGTCGAATATCGGTTCCAATCTGCGGCCATTATGACTCAGACTCTGATCCGGTTCCTTATGCATCGGTTTGCGCTGGTAAAATTGCGCGCGCCTACTGTCTAATACGGCAAACCATGTAATCGGAGACTTTTTACTAGTTATCATTTTTAAGAATGCACCAGTTCCGCCTGCATGACATCGCTGCGCTTGCTTAAGAAAGAAGCGATACAACTTGAAAGATAGAACCGCCACAGGCGGATGAATGATTCGTCAAACCCGAGCGCAATAACTTTATCCCTGTTCAATTCGAACCTGTACAGCCAATGTTTAAGCGTCCTGGCGTAATCTTCACCGAATGCAAACATTTCCCGGCATTTCAATCCCACCTTTTCCGCATTCATGCAAAACCTGGATTTTGAAGGCAACATTCCGCCCGGGAAAATATAATGCTCAATGAATCCAGTGGCGCTGCCAAGTTCCTCGAATAATAGGCAATCTAGTGTGATTGACTGGATCATTGCCTTGCCGCCGGATTTTAGGGCGTTCTTTATGATGTCAAAATAAGCCAGCCAATATTGTTCCCCTACATGCTCAAGCATACCTATGGAAACGACATGATCAAACTTGCCTTTTATTTCCCGGTAATCGGCAATCTCCACCAAAACTAGGTTATCAAGTTTTGCCTTCCGTATCCTTTCTCTGGCATAATTGGCCTGTTCCTTGGAAATTGTGATGGCAGTAACGCGCAAACCTTCTTTAGCTGCAGCTTCAGCAAACCCTCCCCAGCCGCAACCGATATCCAATATATGATCGCCTGGTTTAGTCGATAATTTGTCCAGAATGCGCCTATATTTTGCGGCTTGTGCTTCTTCCAGGCTTCGAGATTCATTACCATCGAATAATGCGCAGGAGTAAGTCATGCCTTCATCCAGCCAGAGCGAATAGAAGTCGTTGCCAAGATCGTAATGTGCCATAATGTTCTTGCGGCTGCCGTTCAGTGAGTTACCGCGCAGAGTATTTTTGAGGCGGAGCCATAATGCATATAGAGGCTTGCCATGGAAAAAGCGTTCCAGGGTGGGAGAGTTAAGAAGAGAAAATGTAAGAAGCGAAGCCAAGTCATCACTATCGCATTTATTATCTATATAATTTTCAGCGAATCCTATTTCGCCGCGCGCTATCAAATCATCCAGTACTTGCCAATCGTTAAGAAGCAAATGTGCTTCCGGCCCTTCCCTTCGGCCGGAGAATTCCAGAATATTATTCTCTGGAGTGGCCATAACCAACCTGCCATGTTCTACTCCCTTAAGGGCTACCAGGAAGGGGTTGCGCTTTAGCGCCGAGGTTTGTTTATCATAAACATTATATGCGAGATTATTTGCTGCCATAATGAAAATCCTCCAAAAGAAAATTTCCATCCTAAGAATTTCTGATAAATTTGCCGTATTGGGAGTTACTCAAAATTGTAAAAAATATATAATCAACAACCACAATTGATTACCGCATATAATTTTTTTATTACTCTTTCACTCCAATCATACTGAAATCTTATAGCAGAATTTTTAAAGTAGGCTCTACTAATTACCCATCATCTTTAGAGAGGTGTTTCATGAATTTTAGAAAAGCAGTTTTCATTTCACTTACCGCCATTCTTGCTGGAATTGCTGGCATATCCTACGCAGAGGAGGGTCATTCCGATTCCTACTACACAACGGGGAATGCATATTCTCATGGGGTAAAACCGGAACCAAGTGACCGTGCAGCCGATGATCTAAATAAAAGAGAAGCCGCGCGCTCTCAGGGTGCGATACATGAGGAAGCCACAACCACGGTATCGACCATTGGTTATCAATGTCCAACTCCGAACACCCTTAGGCAGTGATTTACCACGGCTTTATATTTCTTGTTATTCTTGAATATATTTTTTTTATACAATGGTCCTTAAACCTTCAATCATTCGTTTTGGGATTTATTTCCAAACGATAGAGTCAGGGGAAAATAGCTCCCGTACTTAGATACGCGGAAATTATATTCCCTGACTCGCCCATATTAATATAGGAGGATAAAATGGCACAAACGAAAGTAAAAGAATTGATGCGTAGGAATCCTGAAGTGATTTCGCCAGACAGCACGATAAAAGAGGCGGCACAGAAAATGAAATTTCTTGATTGCGGTGTTTTGCCGGTAGGAGACAAGGATATTCTTGAAGGAATCATCACCGATCGGGATATAGTTTTAAGTGCCGTTGCTAAAGGTAAGGATATTTCTCAAGAAAGAGTCAGAGACCATATGACTTATCAAGTATTCGGTTGTCGCGAGGAAGATTCACTGGAAGAGGCCGCTCAACAGATGCATGACCATCAGGTAAACCGCCTAGTGGTGAGGGATGATAGTGGTAAAGTATCTGGCATTCTCTCCTTTGGCCGTATCATTAGGGAAGATGCCGACGCCACAGAAATTGCCAAAGTGGTAGAATACGCCGTCAGCGGCAAGAAAGCTGCATAATAGCTTTATGCCGCTGCTTTGAGTTCTACCTCGACATTGCCTTGAATAGCTTTGGAATATGGGCAAAGCTGATGCGCTTCTTCGGTTAATTTTTGCACAGTATCATGATCTAGCCCAGCGATTGCGACATCGAGTTCAGCGGCAATCCTGAATCCGCCATCATCTTCTTTAATCAGACTTATATTGGCCGTGACCTCCGCCTTGCTGGCATCAAGGTTGCGTTTTTTAGCCACGGCCTCAAGCGCGCTGCCGAAACAGGCCGCATATCCACAGGCGAAAAGTTGCTCCGGGTTTGTTACTTTGCCAAGTTTCTTACTTTCACCGCCAGGCACGGCAAGTTCCAATGATAGATTCCTATCATCGGTTTCCACGTGACCATTACGGCCACCGATAGCGGTAGCATGTGCGGCATAGATAGCTTTCATAAATAACCTCATAATTACGATTTGTTCATTCCTTAGCAGTTTTTCCCTGACGCTCGCGTCGCTTGGTGCGCTCGAGGTTGTGTTTATTCCCTTGCGGAGTTTCATATTTAGATGCTCCGGCCTCGCTTAGTCCGATTGCAATAGCTTGCTTCGGATTCTCGACTTTCTGCCCTCTTGCAGTTTCCAGTTCACCATGCTTGAACTCATGCATGACGCGCCCTACGATTGCTTTTTGTGTTCTTGATTGCCTTGCCATAGCGGTCTTCCTTTTTTAATGATTATTCATTACTAGTACTAGTATTAGTATCCTTATTCAAAGTTTTCACATCATGCTTCAGGATTTTACTATCTACGCTCTTTTCCACCTTCTTTTCCTTAATCGCGGTTTTGTCTTTGGCTATGGCTAGGCTATCTCCGGCCTGATGTGCCCTATTTCCTAATGTTTTATCGACGGTCTTCGCCCCGCGATCATTCTTCAAGGCTTCTCTATTCTTTTCTATAGCCTGCTGATCTTTATTGAGCGCATTTGCATCAGAATTTACAGTCTGTGCATCTTTTTGGATGGTGGAAGTATCTTCTGCCAGTGCAGCGCCGGAAATGGCAAAAGCACTAATAAAAGCTAAAGTGGTGAGTTTTTTCATATAATACTCCTATTTTTGAAAAACATCCCAACATTATGAAACCAAGTATAAGAATGCAGTAATATGTACACCTTATATTTGTTAAATAAATATAAAATCTCTGATCATTATTGTTTTTATATATGTGGTTTGATTAGCTGGCAGCAGGAACTGATAATGGGAATACTGACAACTGTTAGCCATTAGGTAAGGAGTTGATGAAATGCACAGCAATGAAAGTCCAAAATTTATAGAACATCTATCCCATCAGGCAGTAAAATGGACAGCCAGTTCATGGGCTTTTGTGATTGTATTTAGCTTTACCCTAATATGGCTGGCTTTTGGCCCATTCTTAAAGTTTTCTGTGGGTTGGCAATTAACCATGAGCACTATAAGCAGCACTGTCACCTTTCTCATGGTTTTCTTATTGCAGCGTTCTCAGAATAAGGATTACCTTGCAATGCAGATCAAATTAAACGAAGTGATCGCTTCCCAGAAAGGGGCTAACAATCATTTGATTAACATTGAAAACCTTAGCGAAGCCGAAATAGTCGAATTGCAGAAACGCTATCAGACTGTAGCTACCCACCTTCATGATAATAAGGAGGGTGTAGTTTCCACAGAAAAAATCTCCGCAGAGGAGATAGCTCAGGAAGTAGAGAATATCGGATAGTTTTAGAGTGTGGTTATTTTTGATTTTCCTTTTCTTCTACATCGCCGTAATGTTTTCCAAATTTCTTGATAACCCCATTCACCATCCCCACATTCTGGTCGCTAAAGATTTTATCTAGCTGGCTGGCTATGTGATCGGCTTTCTCCAGCAGATGATCGGTGTGGTCTATAATAGCATTTATACTGCTTTTCTCGGCGCGGATTTCAGGAGCCTCACCTTTTTTTGCCGCTGTCAAATCAGACGCATCAGCGCTATCGGGATTAAGATCGATGTAAATATCTCCGCTAACGCCTTTAAGCTTCATGGTGGCTGTTGTATCGGTTTTAACCGGAGTGGTTTTGAGGATGCTGATATCAACCAGGATCAGCCGTATATCGTTAGAATCAATGGATATTTTCTTCACATTGCCGACATCGACTCCCTGAAACTTGACTGCGCTTCCGACTTTTAAGTTTCCAACTGGTTCGCTAAAACTTATTCGATAATCAACCATTTGGCCTTTACTCGCAGATGTCAGCCATAGGGTGAAGCATAAGCCCGCCGCAATAATGGTAATAACAAATATACCAACCAGGAAATAATTTTTATCCGTTTCCATGTATACTCCTTGCCGCAACAGCAGCACCCTTCGCGCGCGATCCATGCAAAAATTCTTTGATTTCTTTATTATGGTTTTCAAGCAGGTGCGGCAAAGTATCTATTATGATTTTCTTATCAATCAATATTGCTACCCGGTCGCAAACGGCAAATAGCGTATCCAGGTCATGTGTCGCCATAACGACCGTAATGCCCAGGCTTTTGTTAAGATTAGCGATCAGCTCGTCGAACCCGTTGGCATTTATGGGATCAAGCCCGGAGGTTGGTTCATCGAGAAAAAGGATCATGGGGTCCAGGCTAAGCGCCCTGGCCAATGCAGCACGCTTAGTCATTCCCCCAGAAAGTTCAGCAGGGCGTTTTGCAGCTGATTCCGGGGGCATACCGACTAGGGCTAATTTAAACTGCGCCAGCATGACCTGCTGATCATCGGTTAATTTCGTATGTTCCCGCAGCGGCAGCATGATATTTTGCAGAACGCTTAAAGATGAAAATAATGCACCTTCTTGAAATAATACTCCCAGCATTGATGCTGATTCAGAAGGAGTAATATCGTGGATAAGCTTGCCCATTATGCATACTTTCCCGGAATTCGGGTGATGCAATCCGATCATGGTTTTAAGCAATACCGATTTGCCGGAGCCGGAGCCACCGACAATGCCGATAATTTCTCCACGTGCGATGTCTATGCTTATATCATCATGCACAATTTGTTTCCCGAAACGATTGGTCAAATTTTTTACAGAGAGGATGGTTTCTTTCATAACCCCACCTTCTGGAAGTAAATGGAAAATAATCCATCCAGCATCAACACCAGGAAAATAGATTTTACCACCGAAGCGGTGGTCTCTTTGCCTACGCTTTCCGAAGAACCGGAAACCTTCAAACCCTGCATGCAGCCAACTAAAGCGATGACAAAGGCAAATACCGGCGCTTTAATCATTCCCACAAAAAAATCCTGCCATTTAACGGCCTGACGCACTTGCTCCAAATATTGCGGCAATGAAATATCCAAAAGTGACGATGAAATCAGCGCTCCGCCGAATAATCCAACCACATCGGCAAGAAACGTCAGCAGCGGCAATGCAATGATAAGCGCAATCAAGCGCGGCAGGACTAATAACTCGAATGGCTCCAGTCCAATGGCGCGCAGTGCATCTACCTCTTCCCGCACTTGCATAGTGCCGATCTCAGCAGTGAAAGCGCTTCCCGACCGTCCAGCTATCATGATAGCCGTCAGCAGCACGCCCATTTCCCTTAAGACCGAAATTGCTATCAAATTGATGGTATATTGCTCGGCTCCCAGAGACCTCAATTGCACCTGGCCCTGATAGGCGACAACTATGCTGATCACGAAAGCTATCATGCCGATGATCGGAATAGCATCTATGCCGATTGCTTCCATATGATGGGTAATAGAAATAAATCGCAGTCTAGACGGATGCCGGAAGACCTTGGCTAATTCGATGCAAGCGTGGCCCATGAAGGTAATGAGTTCAATGCCACCCTCCCAACCTTCTATAGTGGCTTTGCCAATGCGAATCAGCATCCTTCTTAAAGAAGATGAAGATTTTCGGGTGAGCGGTTTGCCTGGCTTAGCCTTGGCAACGAGGTCTAAGAGCGCCTTATGCTCCGGACGAATATGCAAAAATTTTAATCCGGGGTTTGTTGTGTTATAGAGAAGAAACGCACCTGCCGTATCGAGATGCGTGACTTTTGCCAAATCAATGATTGTTTCCTTACCCGATGCGGCAAGCGCATTTTTCAATCCATTCTCAGCATGTCGAAAATGCTGGAGATTCAACGCTCCTTTAATATAGATGCGGTTATGAGGCCTATCAAGCTCAATGTGCAGCGCCAAATCTGGCATTATTTTTATCCCATTAATAAATCATATAAACAGTATGCAGCATATAAATTGATTCATTAGCAGCAAAGATGGAGAAGTGAGATAAAAAATAAAAAAGTGATAAAAAATAAATTTCGCATCGCTTCTTTATAAAAACTTTGTTTGATTCTTATCTCGTTCAAAAAAATGGAGGTACATTATGAAGAATTTTCACATCCGTCACTGCCTACTGTTAATGGCCACTTCAGTAATGCTTGCAGGCTGTTGCCATTGCCCTAAATGCCCAACGGCAAACACCACGGTAGTTAACCCATCACCCTCGGGAACTACTGTAGTAACGCCAGAACACTGATGAGATAATTTGAATAATTACCGAAACATTTATTATAGGGAGGAATTTATTTCTTCTTTAGCAAATGAGAGTGAAAATCTTATCGTTATTTGATGCATGCTTGTTCACACTTGAGTTCTGTAAATGCATCTTTTTATTTAATTTTAGAAAGGAGAATTGTTATGGATAGAATACAAACGAAACAGTGGTATGAGACGGTCTTTGCGGCTATTATGTTCATATTGATAATGCTGGTGGCTGGCATAGCCGATGCAAAGATGGTGGATAAGAACCCCGTGCTTGATAAATCTGTCATGGCTACGCTTGGGAAATGCCAGAAGATTTCCCTTTCCTGCGCAGCCACAATGAAAGATGCTCCCGGCATTCTTGTTTTTCCTAGTGTCGTCAAAGCGGATCTTATAATTGGCGGTGCGGGAGGGAAAGGCGCACTCATAGAGAATGGAAGAATCACCGGATACTATAGTATCGGCGCTGCCTCAGCCGGGTTGCAGGTGGGGATTGAAGACAAAAGCCAGGTCTATGTTTTCCGCACACCTGAATCCTTAGACCAGTTGAAGGGAGGATCGGATTGGAAGGCAAGTGCATCAGCGGGTGTTACCCTGATAGCAACAGATGAGAACGCCAGCAGCGCCACAGGAAGCGTGCTTGCTTATGTTTTTGATGCAAAAGGATTGAATGCCGGCATATCGCTGGACTTATTCGATGTCTGGAAAACCGGGCAAGTGCGGCCTTCGCAACAATAACCGCAAGCGTTTAATTCTTTACGGCTTATCGCTGGTAATACTGACAGCGATAGGCCGGTCCGCAATTGTTGATAGGCGGCCAGAAGTTTAACAATGAAAGTACTAAAACGCACTGGCGGATATATTTTTCTTTTCTTGCTCATTCCTATTGTGATTGGGCTTATGTATGTTTCTGCCAATATTATTATTCCTGGGATTTTGCCGCTGACATCCGGGCAAAATTCTTCAGGCAATCTGGCTTACATAATTATAGCCATACCAATAATTCTTACACTACCGTATTTAATCTTAAAAATATTTTTCAAAATTGCGCGCCTAAGGGATAGGGGTGAGAAGGAAATAAAAGTCAGCGATTTGGTAAAAGGTCAGGATGAATTGGATGGTCAAAGTTAGGCTACCACTTATAATTGCAGCAGTTTCTATATTAATGGCAGCTGAAGCCAGGGCGGATTGCAATACCGATCAGCAGGTAAAATCGGTAATCGAAAAGGGATTTGTTGTGGAATTAAAAGATGGTTCCGTTTGGCAAATTGATCCCGTAGATATCAATAATACCATATATTGGCATCCCGGTGCGCACGTTACCGTGTGCGAGGGAGAGTTAATAAATACCAGCGCCAAGCAACTTGCACATGCAGCGAGAATCCCGGGTGAAGGAGAAAGTCCTAATAAAAAGTCCTAATAATCGTCCCAATACGGAAGAGTTAGTAAGGGCTGTAGTGGGGATTAATATTACTGGCTCTCAATAGTGATGACCTGCTTGGTTGCTTCCGGCACTAGAATGCTCACCTTTTTCCCACTGATTTTTAGATTGGCAACAGCCACATCTGGATCACTCAAGAAGCCATCAACTTTATAAATCACGCTGTTACCGACATTGTTGGTATCGTTAGTTTTTATATGTTTACCATTAACATAATAATCATTTAACCCGAGCTTCCTGACTTCGATAGGTTTACCGCTCACAGAATAGAGTACGGCGTAATTGCCTGGAAGATCATTCAGATAAACTGTGCCTGGCACTATATGATCCTCAGCTATTGCCGTGAGGGCATTAGAATTAGCGGATTTTAGATCACTCTGGCTATCCTCGTCCAAATTGGCGAATGCCTGGTTGGTCGGGGCAAATATTGTGTAATTACCCTTGTTGAAATCAGTCAGGTTTATATTTGAGCGCAGCAGAACATTATCGAACTTGCCTAAATCTCGATCCGATTCGATCTTGCGTAAAATTGGTATGGAGGAAGTATCAGTAGTTTTAGTAATCGTCTCCTCCCGCGTTATCGTTGTAGTTTGTGTCTTAGCTAATGCTAACCCTGGTAATGCGGCAAGAATAGTTGTAGCGACGAGATATACTCTGAGTTTTTGCATAATGGTAACCTCCTGCCAGCCAATAAACCGAAACGGCAATAAGTATGCGCTATGATCAAGTGGGTTGTTTGGTAAAAAGTATGTAAGAAAATAAAGCCGGTTCTTAAATCTCAACAATTTTCGCCTTTATCATTACCATGCGATTATTTCTTTAAAGAAATCTCACAGACTCTGCACATCCGGATAATAGGAGCAATGCACATGAAATAATTAATATTCTTATAATAATTCCCTTTTTATGATGCCGTTCCTAGTTTCTCATGATTATTGAGAACCGCCCTTACCCAGTGGGCAAATATAATGCTTACCACCTATGCTTATTGCGGCTTTCCCCGGTCCATCAATTATGTAGATAATCTTTTTAGCATGACGAATAGACCTATATGGGAAAGTAATTCTATGAATCCTTGCTTTGGGAATGATTTTATTATTTTTGTTCATGACTATTGGAAGCCCTTTTTTATCGAAGATTACCTTATACACAACTGTATCCCTCTATCGTTTCTCCATCAAAACACTGATTAACGAGGAACAATTCTTTAAGAGGTCATGTAAATATTCTATTCTGAATCTGTTTATAAAAAATTAACTTTTTATAAATATAAAGATTAATGTAGCTGACCTTCCCGGGACCGCTAAATTTTTGTCGTGCTGTTTGTCATGAGCCTGTGGTATACACACCCAAAAACTGGGATTGCTACGGAATGGGATTTGCCCGATGTAGGTCAAGAAAAAACCGGCCAGTTTCCCAGCCGGTTTAGTCTTAAGAGATAGTTTAGAATTTACGCTACCAATATAAAATCAGCGGATACTGGAGTATGACCTACAAAATTTATAGTCAAGTGATCTGCCGTAAATGTATTGCCAGATATATGCGTGGCTATCGAGCTAGCTAAGTTTGTAGAATTAAACAGATGCTCGCCTACTGATTGACTAAGGGCTATGTGGTCGCCTGGAGCGAAATTAAAAACGGTTACAGTAGTTGCATTACCAGGAGCATGGATGCCGTCACGTACTACAATGTTATCCCCGCTGGCAGCAGTTACGGTATGGTTTCCGGGTTTAAGGGCGTAAATGTTATTACCGCCGCCGCTATTATCCGTTACAGATCCAACGCCGCCATAAACAGTAAAGTTGCCGGTTCCACCCAGAGTAAGGGTATTATCTGAAGGATCCTTGCCACTTACTAGATACCCTCCGCCGCTTCCGGTTATAGTAGCGTTACTTGCGTTGATGGTATCGCTGTCTGTTCCTGTTGCAATAAAATCGAAAGGATTTGTTCCGGCAGGCCTGCCATGTATAAAATCAAATCCATCCAAGGTAATTGAATCATTGCTGGCGTTAGCTGTAAGGACAACAAATTGATCATCACTGCTGCTTCCTCCAGCAGGAATAGTTTCCGCAGTGTTAGTATCACTAATTGTTATAGCACCCATAAGTACCTCTCTAAATGTTTATCGTTTATCTAAAAAACGTGATTTTACTGTAGCAATATTCAAATCAATTATATGCCATGAAATACTATCAAACTTATTAACAGAGCGTAAATAACTATGACTTAGGCAAAAATCATAAGTAATAGAAATTTATTGAGGGTAAAGGACTGCCGGATTGTCCCTTATTTCTTTGGTAGTAATTTTATTTTTTATACCAGGCTTACATATTTTTGGCGTTAACCTTATTACGGTTTTATATTCTTAGCGGTACCTTAACCCTTAAGAACATTAATGGAGGGTATTATGTCTGTTATTAGTGCAAGGTTAACAATTGTAACGATGGTACTGGCATTATTTCTGTCAGCATGCGGGGATACGAAAGGGCAGCGGGCTCTCTCCGGCGGCGCTATTGGCGCGGGAGCTGGTGTGGGAATAGCGGTATTGACTCATAGTAACCCTGTTGTCGGCGCTTTGATTGGTGGTGGTGCTGGCGCCGCGACCGGGGCGCTTACTAGCAAGAAACAGATCAATTTTGGGCCCATTGATTAAGTAAAATATTATAGAGAGTAATGGAGATGGGTGCATACTTGCGGATTTTATTGTTGTTTTTGTTTATTATTCTAGGTGCTTCCGCACCTGCTATTGCCAGAGTCAATGTTGATGTTGATATCGGTGTAGCGCCTCCTTTTCCCCAGGTTGAGGTTATCCCGGAGCCGCGTGTTGGATATATATGGGCTCCGGGATATTGGGTCTGGGAAGATGGCCGACATGTTTGGATGGGTGGACGCTGGATGGAAGCGCGTCCTGGATATGGCTATGCCCCTGAGCATTGGGAGCATAGAGGAGAAAAGTGGCACTTTGCCCGTGGTGAGTGGAAGCAAAAAGGCCATGAAGAAGAGCACGAGGAACACGGACACGG
>Ga0206927_1001_pt2 | contig 108002 bp, 93 predicted proteins | sample Alteio_BWOrgHeat_60_FD_153249 | JGI IMG/M metagenome (GOLD analysis project Ga0206927, IMG submission 153249) | Enriched cells from forest soil in Barre Woods Harvard Forest LTER site, Petersham, Massachusetts, United States -... | ecosystem: Environmental > Terrestrial > Soil > Temperate forest >... | reverse complement strand
CTCATTGATAAAACGCATATATATCGACCAATTCGGCATCCTAATGCCGGGCCTGCCGAAAGAAGATGCCGAGAAGAAAATCCGCGATATATACGAACTTATCCAGGATTTTGAATATAACGCCTTCAAAAAGCCGATGCACCTAACCGCCTCTCTCGGCAGCGTCGATTTTCCGCTTTCGGCCAATAACGCGGTGGAGGCGGTGAATAAGGCGTATATGGCGCTGAACATCGCGCGCAATTCTAGTGATACGTTCTACTACGATTTCCGCGACGCCGAAAAGCAGCAGCTCAACTCCAAGAACCAGACGATGCTGATGCATTATATACATGACGCAGTGGAGCAAAATAAAATCTGTTTCGCCTACCAGCCGGTGGTGGAAGCCAAGACCGGCAAGATGAAATGGTATGAATGCCTACTCCGCATCACTGGGGATGACGGCAGCGTCAGCTCGCCCGGTGCGATAATACCTGTAGCCGAGAAAATGGGGTTTATCGACACTATAGATCAATTGGTGCTGGAAAGAGTCATAGAGGATTTGTTGAACAATCCGGACATAACGCTTTCCTTCAACGCTTCTTCCCTCACCACTGACAATCCCAAATGGCTGAAGCAGTGCAATCAACTGCTGCACGATTCCAGCCTCGCCTCACGGATAATAGTCGAAATAACCGAGACCGCGGCACAGCGTGATTTGCGCGAAACCGCGTATTTCGTGGCATCGTTACAAGCGCTAGGCTGCCAGGTAGCGCTTGATGATTTCGGCGCCGGGTATACATCATTCCGGCAACTGAAAACCCTCTCCATCGACATGATAAAAATCGACGGCACTTTCATCCGCGAAATCGCCAATTACCCGGATAATCACCTTTTTGTCAAAACCCTGCTCGATTTCACCAGCTGCTATAGCTTGAAAACCGTCGCTGAATCAGTGGAGGATGGCGAAAGCGCAAAAATCCTCATGGATATGAACGTCGACTATATGCAGGGCTATTATTTCGGCGCGCCGGAAGTAAAACCGGAATGGTATAAAGGAAAAGTAGTGGGCATGAAAAAAGCCTGAAGAGCGGGAGATTGTCACCCAAAGCGCTAGTAATAATAAAAGCACGTGCCCGACAGCCTGCAACCTTCAACCTATTATCTATCGGAATGGTGCAAACGGGACTATAGAATTCACCACTCCTTATTTTCTTAATCAATTAAGAAAAAACGACATCTCTGTCATTCTTAAACAGATATCTATTTACTTCATGGCATTATTAAGTTAAATAAGCGAGAATGAGAGGTATGAAATCAAATAATCACAATTTGCCCGCTTCTGCCAAATGGGGAAGAGCGGCTAATGCCGGTTTTCAGCTTCTTCCCGATATTCTATTAAAAAAACAAAATGAACTGGAGTTAAGTGCAACCGATTTAATAGTCTTAATAAATATTACGATGCATTGGTGGTATGAAGGTCAAAAACCATTTCCTCGAAGTCAAACAGTGGCAACCCGTATGGGGATAGATCCTAGAACGGTGCAGCGCTCTATGAGAAAAATGCAAAACAAAGGTTTATTACAAAGGCAGAAAATTACTAATTCAGTGGGTGAAGAACAAACTGTGTTCGATCTCGGAGGTCTAGTTTCTAGTCTCTCAAAACATGCGGTAAATGATCCGGGTTATAGAGACAGACTATCTGACAAGGAGTTAAAAAATGAAACGCCGTTCTGAATGCAATCTTATCTTTAGATATAAAAACTTTAAAATTGCAGCCGAAGGCTTATTTGCTGTAGCCGGAGTTCTTATATTAATTGCACTTTTTGGCTTTCTTAAATGAAATGGCGTGCCCGGAGGGAATCGAACCCCCGACAACCGGTTTAGAAAACCGGTGCTCTATCCAGCTGAGCTACGGGCACATGACCAGCCTCCAGATACAGAAAAACCGCCCAGTTGACAATCCCAAAAAATATTTGTTTTCCGCGCCGATATTCTTTATATATTCGATATATACTCTAACGGCTGGATTTTTTAACTTGCGAGGAAACAACATGAAAACAAGGAATTTTGCTGCAGCGGTTTATATCTAAAGATAAGATTGCATTCAGAACGGCGTTTCATTTTTTAACTTGCGAGGAAACAACATGAAAACAAGGAATTTTGCTGCAGCGGTTGCCGTAATAGCGTTTGCGGGCTGCGCACAACCGGGATCTAATAATGGATTAAACAAGCAGGATGCCGGGACGCTGCTTGGCGGCGTTGGCGGCGCGGTAGCCGGCGCGCAATTCGGCAAGGGCAGCGGCAAAATCGCTACCACCATAGCCGGCGGCTTGCTCGGCGGCGTTCTCGGCAACCAGGTCGGTGCATCACTCGACCGCGCTGATATGGCTTATTACAATAAATCCTCGCAACAAGCCATGGAAAGCGGCCAATCCGGCCAGCCTGTCACTTGGGTAAACCCAGATTCCGGGCATCAGGGCACCATTACCCCTGCCCAGGCTTACCAGAACAATACTGGCCAATATTGCCGCGAATATACCCAGACCATCAACGTCGGCGGCCAGACGCAGAAGGCTTTCGGCACCGCCTGCCGCCAGCCTGATGGAACCTGGCAGGTGCAGCAATAATTTAATGAGCCAGGCTAGTATTTTGACTTCCGAAGAACAACAGGCAACGCCGACCCCGAAGGGCGATTTGCTCAAGGGCAAGCGCGGACTCGTTATGGGCGTAGCGAATGAGCGTTCGCTCGCCTGGGGCATTTCCGAATATGCGGCGGCGCAAGGAGCAGAGCTTGCCTTCAGCTACCAAGGCGAAGCGTTATATAAGCGCGTGAAGCCTTTGGCGGAGTCGGTGGGTTCGGATTTTGTCGTGCCGTGCGATGTGGCGGATTTCGGGAGCGTTGACAAGGTTTTCGCGGAAATCGAGAAGAAGTGGGGCAGGCTGGATTTCTTGGTGCATGCCATAGCTTTTGCCGATAAAAACGAATTGAAAGGCAAATACCTCGATACATCATTCGAGAATTTCGCCATGACCATGAATATTTCCTGCTATTCGTTCACGGCACTGGCCAAACGCGCCGCCCCATTGATGAAAAACGGCGGCAGTCTTTTAACCCTTAGCTATTACGGCGCGGAAAAAGTGATGCCGCATTATAACGTGATGGGCGTTGCCAAGGCGGCACTGGAAACCAGCGTGCGTTACTTGGCGGTTGATTTGGGCGACCAAAACATCCGCGTCAACGCCATATCCGCCGGGCCGGTAAAAACGCTGGCGGCAAGCGGTATCTCCGATTTCCGTTATATCCTGAAATGGAACGAATATAATTCACCGCTGAAGCGCAATACCACGCTGGCCGATGTCGGCGGCGCCGCTGTTTATTTACTGAGCGAGCTTGGCTCCGGCACCACGGGTGAGGTTCTGCATGTCGATTCCGGTTATCATGTAGTTGGCATGAAATCAATCACCGCACCGGATATTTCGATAGTGTAATGAACTCATTCGGGCACCTTTTCCGATTCACCACCTGGGGCGAAAGTCATGGGGAAGCAATCGGAACGGTGGTCGATGGCACGCCAGCGAAAATCCCGCTTTCCGAAAAAGATATTCAATTTTATTTGGATAAAAGAAAGCCGGGCCAGTCGCGGTTCACGACCCAGCGGAAAGAGCCGGACGCAGTAAAAATTTTCTCCGGGGTTTTTGAGGGGAAAACCACCGGCGCGCCGATTTCCCTCATCATATTCAACCAGGATCAGCGCTCAAAAGATTATTCCGAAATCAAAGATAAATTCCGTCCCGGGCATGCCGATTATACCTATTTCAAAAAATTTGGGCTACGCGATTATCGTGGCGGCGGCCGTGCCAGCGCGCGCGAAACCGCATGCCGCGTCGCCGCCGGGGCCATAGCTAGAAAAATTCTGGGAAATTCGGTTAAAATCCGTGGCGCATTGATTCAAATCGGTACTGAAAAAATCAGCCGAAAAAATTGGGATTGGAAAGAAATCGAAAAAAATCCATTCTGGTGCCCTGACGCAAAAACCGCAAAAAAATGGGAGGATTATCTGGATGGAATCCGTAAAAAAGGCTCCTCCATCGGCGCAGTTATTGAGATAATCGCCGAGGGCGTTCCGGCTGGATGGGGTGCGCCGGTTTATGGCAAGTTGGATGCCGATTTGGCCAGCGCAATGATGAGCATTAACGCAGTGAAAGGGGTGGAAATCGGGGCCGGATTCGCCGCCGCCGAACTTTCCGGCGAGGAAAATTCTGATGAGATGCGGAAGGAAAAAAATGGCGTAAAATTTTTATCCAACAATGCCGGCGGAATATTGGGCGGAATTTCCAGCGGCCAGCCGATTGTCGCGCGGTTCGCGGTAAAGCCGACAAGCTCAATACTTAAGGCCATGAAAACGATAGATATAAATGGCGAGAATACCGAAATATCCACCAAAGGCCGCCACGACCCTTGTGTTGGCATCCGGGCTGTTCCGGTTGGCGAGGCGATGATGGCGTGCGTTTTGGCCGATCATTATCTGCGGCACAAGGCGATAGGAGGAAAGACTTAAAGTCTATCTTTCCGCAGTTACTTTAACCGATGAACCTTTGGTATGCGGCAGCGGCGCGTCCGGTTTTATTATCTCTACCTCGGCGGATTTTACCAGCGGCCTTTTCATGATTATATCCATCACAAACCGGCCAAGCGTTTCCAGTAAATTAAACTCGCTTGATCTCACTTTTTCATAAATTTCCCCGGCTAATTCGGCGTAATTCACCGTCCCCGAAACATCGTCTTTTTTCGGCTCAGCAACCTCGAACGAAACATTCATTACCAATTTCTGCTTGCCAGCCTTCTCCTCCGGATAGAAGCCGATTTTCGCATCTACCGCCAATTCGCGGATGGTAAGTACGGTTTTTGTTTTCATATTATTCTAGGAAAAAACATTCTCCGATTACTTTTTTTTTCAATATGCGATCAATGGTTTTGTTTATATCAGCGAGCGTCGCGGTTTTGCCAAGCCGTTTTTTATATTCCGCATCCTTCTTGGATGAGGGCAGAATAACCCCCAAAGCCAGAGCATTAACGCGGATTTTTGGGGCCAAATCCACCGCTGCCATTTTAGTAAATTCATATAAAAGTTTCTTGGAAAGCAGGTAGGAAAAATATGCGGTCTTGTCTTTTTTTATGAATGCGTCGGTGATGTTTATAACGTTTCCCGACTTGCAATGTTTGGCAAAACTTTGCGTCAGGAAAAACGCGCTCTGGAAATTTATGTTAAAGTGGCGTGAGAAATCATCCGGGATAGTTTCCATGAACGGAATCCGCTCGAAAATCGCCGCACTGTTCACCAAAAGTTTATAATTTTTTAGCATTTCCGGGGCTTCGCGCGCTAGGTTCATAACCTCTTGTAGGTTATTCAAATCGGCCTTGAACAATTCGCATTTACGCCCAATACTCCTTATTTCCTCTGCAGTTTCTTCCGCTTCCGCGTATGAATTATTGTAATGCAGCCCGATATCGTAACCTTGTTCCGCCAGATGCAGAGCAATCGATTTTCCGATTCTTTTCGCCGCCCCGGTGACAAGCGCAGAACCTTTATGTACCGGTTTCATTTAATGATTTTCTCGCCATCCATATATTTTTGCAATGCTTCCGGAATATTCACCGAGCCATCGGCGTTCTGGTAATTCTCAAGAATTGCGACTATAGTACGGCCAATCGGCAAAGCAGAACCATTAAGCGTATGTACGAACTGGATTTCCTTAGAGTTATTGCCTTTGAACCGTGCTTTCATCCGCCGCGCCTGAAACGCTCCATCATTGGAACAACTTGATATCTCTCGATAAGCATTCTGCCCTGTTAGCCATACTTCAAGATCATAAGTTTTTTCATTGCAGAATCCAGCCACACTGGAAAGCAAAACCACACGATAAGGTAATCCCAATTTTTGCAGTATGGCTTCTGCGCAAGCCACCATCCGCTCATGCTCTTCTTTCGATTTATCAGGATGCGTTATGCTGACCAACTCGACTTTACTGAATTGATGCATCCTAATCATCCCGCGCGTATCCTTTCCCGCCGCTCCAGCCTCGGAACGGAAACATGGTGTATAGGCGGTATAGCGCAGCGGCAGTTTTCCTTCGTCCTGAATCGAATCAGTAACTAAATTGGTTAGCGGCACCTCGGCGGTGGGAATGAGCCAATAGCCATTGGTGGTTTGGAACAAATCCTCAGAAAATTTCGGCAATTGGCCAGTGCCATAGACAGCATTATCACGCACCAAAAACGGCGGCACGATCTCGGTATACCCGAATTCTTTTGTATTATGATCTAGGAAAAAACTCACCAAAGCTCGCTCCATTTTTGCCAACGCACCTTTCAGGACGACGAAGCGTGCACCAGAAATTTTCGCTGCTGCCTCGAAATCCATCAGTCCAAGTTTCTCACCGATTTCGAAATGTTGCTTTGCTGGAAAATTAAACTTGCCTGGGATGCCCCATTTACGAATTTCCTTATTGGCGACTTCCTCCTCGCCGACCGGGACATCATCAGCGGGGATGTTCGGCAATTCCGCGAGGAGATTTTCCAATGCGCCCTGCTCACCGGTTTCTGATTCCAGCTTCTGCAACTCTTCTGAAACTTTTTTCGATTCGACCAAAATTGCATCGGCATTTTCGCCGTTTTTTTTCGCAAGGCCAACGGCTTTGGCTAAATCATTTTTTTTCTTCTGTAACTCTTGGATTTCGGTCAAGGATTTCCGGCGCTTCTCATCCAACTCCAATATCTTAGCTGATTGTGCTGGCAATCCGCGCTTCCGCATCCCTAGATCGAAAGCTTCCGGATTCGCCCGGATGAATTTTATGTCATGCATTTTTCGTCTTCTCTATCTTGCGGCAGATCAATATCGAACCTTCATACAACAGCAGCATGGGGATTGCCAGCCCGACCATACTGATGACATCGGGCGGCGTGATGATTCCGGCAATGACGAATATTAGCAGAATTGCGTAGCGGCGTTTGTCACGGAGCTGGGCGGCGGAGATGAATCCTCCATGGCACAATAACGCCAATATAACCGGCATCTGGAATGCCAGGCCGAATGCGAACATCAGGTGCAAAACCAGTGATAGATATTCGCTGACGCGAGCTTGTAGCACTATTGGCATTGTGCCGTTTGGGGTTTCAAAACTTAAGAAAAATTTCCAGGCAACCGGGAAAATGAAATAATATGCCATCGCGATTCCAGCAAAAAACAGAATGGGCGAGCCAATGAGAAACGGCAGCAGAATTTTCTTTTCTTTTTTATAAAGCCCGGGCGCAAGAAAGCGATATAGCTGAAAGGCAATGAACGGGAAAGCCAGCACGAACCCGGCAAAAAAAGCGACTTTGACATAAGTGAAAAACGCTTCGGTTAAGCCCGTGAAAATCAGGTTTTTACCGCCTGCCGCCAGTAGCGGTGCGACTAGGAATTGGTAAATATTCTTGGAAAAATAATAGCAGATGCCGAATGCGCCGAACAAGGCCAGAAGGGAATATATCAGCCGGGTTCTAAGCTCGGTCAGATGCTCTATAAGGGTGAGTTTTCTTGTATCGGTAGATTCTTCCATAAATAAAAAGCCCGCCTTGCGGCGGGCTTTTTAGGCTCGTAACGAAGCCCGCTAAGTATTAGTAGCCGGCTTTAGGAGCGGTTGATGGAGCAGCGGCAGGAGCCGGAGCTGTAGCAGCCTTTTCAGCGGCCGGAGCAGCAGCTGGCTTATTTTCAGCAGCAGCTGGAGCTTTTGGTTGTGCTTGCAGCTTGCCTTCTTTGTTGACTTCCCAATTGCCTTGAGCAGCTTGAGCAGCGCTGATCTTGGTGGCTTTGCCGCCGTTGATGGATACTGCAGATCCAGCTTTAGCAGGAGCCGAAGCACCTTCAGCAAGTGCTTTGCCATCAACAGTTACTTTGCAAGTGTCGCATTCATTGGTGATGGTGCCAGCCATAGCAGCGGTGGAAGCCAAAAGAACAGTGGTGAGTAAAGCGATTTTCTTCATAAAATAAACTCCATTTTAATGATAAATTAACTAGGTCGAGGACTTTTTATACATATTCCGCGCAGGTTGGCAACAGTTATTTGCTAATCTCGAATGTGGCATCGACTTCGACAGCCACACCTTTGGGCAGTTGGGCGACCCCGACAGCGAAGCGCGAGTGCTTGCCTTTATCGCCGAAAAGCTGGACCATCAGGTCGGAAGCGCCGTTAGCGACTTGCGGCTGATCGATGAAATCCGGGGTAGAATTTACGAACACACCGAGCCGGATGCAGCGGACCACGCGATCCAGGCTGCCTAAGGCAGCTTGGGCATGGGCGAGGATGTTAAGCGCGCAAATTTTCGCCGCTTCCTGGCCTTCGCCTACGGCAAAATCCTTGCCCAATTTACCGACGAATTTCACCTCGCCGTTCCAAGCGCAAATCTGCCCGGAGACGAACAATTGGCTGCCGCTGATGACGTATGGAACGTAGTTCGCAGCAGGGGTTGCAGCTTCGGGGAGGGTTAGGCCCTGTTTTTTCAGTTCCAACTCGATTTTTCCTTCCTGATTTGTTTTTTGCGCCAGCATGGTTTTCTCCTTAAGTTTGGTTGGGAAAGGCGATTGTTACAGGGCTTCATAGGGAAAGACAATAGGTTAATTAATGACAAAATAAATCTTATTTTGTCATAAAACTGTAATATTCATGTGGTAATATCGCATCATGGTAAATAACTATTCGCGGACTTGGCACTTGGTGGTTTCGATTCGGCTTGAATTAATTGTGGCCGTGTCATAGAACCACTAAAGTCAGGTTTGCGGATTTCAATAACAAAGGAGATAAAAATGTTAACGAATCAACTTAAAACACAACGAAACATCGATTTATTCTGGAAAGTGTCAATATTTTCATTCCTGGCGCTAATTTTCATCGCACTGCCAGGTGAGAGCATTGCCGGCGGCGCCACCAGCTTAACAAGTATATTGTGCAATATACTTCAAGGATTGACGGGCACTCCGGCAAAGATAATCGCCACTTTCGCTATCTGCTTCCTCGGCATAGCCGCTTTCTTCGGCAAGCTGAATTGGGGTACGGCTATGCTGGTCGGACTCGGAATAGCCCTTATATTCGGTGCTACATTTATAATAGGTATTGTCGCCCCCAACGTTAATGGTAATTGCAACGTCGGCCAGGGTACTTCTTTCTAGTAGCTTGATCAAAAACAGTTGCCGGTGTTTTCCCGGCAACTGTTTTCTACTTACCCCAGCCGGTTATGAATGGCCAAAGATGCTAAGGAAAAAAGCAATGAAATTAGGTTGGAAACCCCGGTGTCCGATTTCGTTCCTTTTGCTTGCCATTATGACGGCAATACCATCCTCACCAAAAACGGCGAGCTTCTCCAGACCATAAAAATCCTGCCGCCAGCTGGCGCGCTACCGGGAAATCCGGCGAATCTCCGGGAGGAAATTCGCAAAGCCGTCGCGGATAATATCCAATCTGACGATTTTGCCTTATGGTTCCATAGCGTTCGCTCACGCCAGGATGTTTCGGTCGCAGCTAAATACCCAGATATATTGAGCGATTACATCGACAAAAGCTGGCGAAAAAAACTTGGCCTAGACCGCCGGTTTTCTACGGAATTTTATATCAGCATCATTCATGAAGGCCAGTTTCTTTCGGCAAGAGCTTTAAGCTCAATCTCTTTCCTGATGCAAAAAAAATCACACAGCAAATACCTGGAAAAGGCGCATATGCGTCTGACCGAGGCGGTTGGCGGCATATTGCTTTCGCTTAAAGGCTATTCCGCTAAGCGCCTGGAGGTTTATGAGAAAGACGGCATCCATTATTCCGAGCCGTTGGAATTTTTCAATAAAATCGTCAACCTTTCCTCGGAGCACCTGCCCTTAAAAGAATCCAGCATGGCGGAGAAATTGACAGAGAACAAGGTTGCGTTCGGGTTCAACGCCTGCGAGATAAGAAACCGCGATTCACTGCGGTTCGGCGGCATTTTCAGCGTCAAGGAATATAACGGGCTTTCCGATATAGCGCTGGCGGAGCTTTTCAACCTGCCGGTGGAAATAGTCATTACCGAAACCGTAGATTTCGTCAGCGGTAAAATTGCGCTTAAGGACTACCAATATCAGAAATACATCGTCGATTTGAGCAAGGATAAGTTCTTAGCCGACATATTGCGGCTGGACGAGGTAGGGAAAACCGACAATGAATCCCACACCGATTACGCCGAGCATCAAGTAACTATAATGATGATCGATGACAGCCTCGCAGTGCTGGAAAAGGAGGCAGAAATGTTCCTAGAGAATCTGGCAGATCTTGGACTGGTTGCGGTCAGGGAGGATTTGATGATGGAGGATTGTTTTTGGTCACAACTGCCGGCTAATTTCGCGTTTATAAGGCGAAAATCCTTCACGCCGTCATCCAGGCTAGGATCGTTCGCCTGGATAAGCAGCGCGCCAGTGGGAAGCCGCACCACCAATCGCTGGGGAAATGCCGTCACCATCCTACCGCTCAAGGATAATACGCCATATTTTTTTAATTTCCACCAGGGCGAGGCTGGCCATAGCCTTATCACCGGCCTCAAGGAAAAAGCCAGAACCAGGCTTTTAAATTTCCTCATATCCGAATCCATGAAATTTAAGCCCGGCGTTTTCTATTTTACGAAAAACCGAGCATCCGAAATTTTCCTGAAAGGAATTGGGGCGAAAAGTTATTCGTTCCATAATTCTCCTCAGAACATAACGCTAAAATTGAATCCGCTCCAACTTCCCGACTCGCCGGAAAACCGGCTTTTCCTAACCGAATGGCTGGAGTTTCTATTGACGACAGAGAATGCCGGGATACCGGAAAACCGGCAGAAATTGTTCGAGGCGGTGGCAAAGATTTATATGCTGACGCCGGATCAGCGAAAGCTCTCCCACATCGTGCCCGTGCTGGAAAATTCCGGCCTCGGAGCTTATCTGAAGAATTTTTCCGAGTGGCATGGCAGCGGGAAATACGCCCATATTTTCGATAACGATGCCGATAATCTCTCCTGGCAATCAAGGATAAATCATTTCGATATGAGCGCGGTTGGGTTAGAGCCTGCGGCTCTTAAAGCAGCGCTCTTATATCTGCTGCACAGGATAAAACCGGCGTTGAACGGTACGCCTGCCATTATCGTCATGGATGAATTGCCGCCTATGGTTTCATCCCCTTCCCTAACCGAATGGCTGCAGGAAATGACTGTCTTAAACTGCGCGGTTATTTTCTCCGGGAGTGATTTTTCCGCCGATTTGCGAACCAGCGTCGCCACCATAATCACTATGCAGGATGAAGGCCGCGAACTGGCGATAACGCAGGGCGGAAACGTGATAGAAGCAAAATTCGACATTTCGGACTTGAAAGACATAGCGGCTATACTAGCAGCCGATAAGAAGGCCTTGGAATTGATGGAAAAAATGATAGTCCAGGCCGGGGCCGGGCCGGAAAAATGGCTGCTCCCTTTGGTGAAAAAAGTGGTATAATGCAACCATGCTGCCTAGACACTGTCGGCAAATTTTCGTTTCTTTTCTTCTGCTAGCCGTTTTTTTCTTCGGCTTTAACGAGGCTTTCGCCCAATGCGCGGGCTTTCAGTCGGTGGTAACCACGTCATCCTGCCCGTACATAGACTCAACTGGTAACTATCAGGTTTTCTGGGCCACGCTCTGCATAGTGCAGAATTATCTAACGGCTGGGCTGGCCAGCATGTGGACCGGCATAACCAGCGCCGCAGCACCGGTGATCCAGACGTTGTTAGTAGTCTATGTGGCGCTTTACGGCTGTGCGTTCATGCTCGGCATGGCTGGTGCTGAGCCGAAGGAATTCCTGTTCCGCGTCCTGAAATTGGCGGTGGTTTTCGTGCTCACCTCATCTACCAACCAATGTTTCTTTTTCCAATATGTGTATCAATTCTTCATGAGCGCTATGCAGCAAATGGCCGTTTTTGCCGGAGCGAGTAACAATGCAGGTTCCTTCAACTCGCTCACCGTCTCCGTACCGTTTTCTGGTTTAGACTACTTCATAAACCAGCAGATCTTCATGTTGGTGGGGCTGGGTGCAGTGGCGCTGGCTTTCCTGTTTTTCGGCCCGGGGATAATCGTTTCGATCATAATCAGCATCGGCATGTTTTACATGCTGAAAGGGCTATTCATGATGTTCAAAGCGTTGGCATTCGCGCTAATAAGCCTGACACTGTGCCTGATGTTCGCACCGATATTCTTCTGCCTGATGCTGTTCCAGGTGACGCGTAGCATGTTCGATGAGTGGCTGCATCTAGTGGTGAGCTATGCCATGCAACCGGCGCTGATTTTCTTCTATCTGGTGATAATGGCACAGCTGATAAGCCTGCCGACCTTCCTCTTTACTACGCTACAGACCGGCCAAGTTATCGTCCCGCACGAATATGATTTTAGCCTGTGGCATTTAATAGGCTGGACCATCCAGTCGGCGGCGGCGGGAGGCAGCGGCTGGCATTTTAATGGAGGCACGGCGGGCTGCTCAGTTCCGACCTGCATCCCCGCGATACCACCGGATCCGGTATGTACGGCTTGTGTCAATCAGACACTTCCTCAGCCGCCGGTGGGATTACTCACCATGATTCAGTTTACATCGACCGGGACTCCAGTCGGTTCCGGTGCCACCTGGACTCCAGGCGCTAATGGTACCGTAGTCGCGACCATGCCGCTGTTTGCCGGGGTGATAGTGTATTTACTTCAGTGGATAATAGTATCGGTCGCAACCGTCGAATTTATGGAAAAGGTTCCGGATCTTGCGACCCGGTTAAGCTGGATGGGTAGCGGCCAACCATTATTCACCCCGAGATTGGGTGATACGCAAAGCGGCAGGGATAACAGGGGCGAGCTTGCAATAAGCGGCGCATCGGAAGGAATGATACTTCCCGGATTCACCGCCGGTTTCGGCGGCGATGCGGTGAAAAGCAGGTTCAAGAAACTGGGCGGCAGTATACCAAGATTATTCAGTAGTGATTCGGAGAAGAAAACATCCAGGCCGGACTTCAAGGAATTCAAACCGGATGGGGAAGAGGAAAGCTAGATAGAGTGTGTTCGGTTAGTGATACGTCACTGCGAGCGTAAGCGAAGCAATCCAGCCACTATAACACTCTGGATTGCTTCGTCGGCCGTTGGCCTCCTCGCAATGACGAACTACCCCCGCATAACATGTACTATATCCAGGAAAGTAAACCGGTCGCGCAGTAAAAAAGCATTGGCTGATGCATGCGGATAATGCCTGCTCCAACCCAGATCGCCTGGCGTCGTCGCCGCGCCGATTTTTTTCAACGTATCATATATTTTTTCCTTACCCGCAAGCAGCGGCAAGATTTTCCCAGAAATCGATTTCCATTCATCGTTCATTTTCTCCCGCGCCTGCATATTCTCATATTTTTCCGCCTTGGCGCGCGCCTGGCGCACTGCCTGCATCCCGATTTCGGTGCCGAGTTTTAATAATATTCTCTCCTCATCAACTACGTAATCGCCGACGCTGATTTTGGTTTTCAGCAATGTTTCCTGGATGTCCTGCATGGTGAGCGTGGTGACGCCAATCTGCTCGCCATGAAAAGTTTTCGGCAGTTCCGGATGCAACATTTCCATATAATGCGCAATTAAATGCTCGCCTTGGCTGGCTGGGGCACTACTGCCCGTGATATACATGCCTATACCCGATAAGATCAACCCTTCCGCTAATATACGCATCGCCTCCAGGTTTCCATTCAATAATTCCGGTGCTAATTCATGCAATTGGCGCTCATTTTCCTCGAGTAGCACGAACGGCGCGGTTTTATATTCGCTGCCGAGCACAAGGTGCGAAACCAGCCAGTCGGCCTGTGCAGTCATGCGACATAATAAATCGCCGACTCCGCTTTTTATCAACCGCGCCGGGGCACCAGCCAATATGTCCAAATCCAAATAAATTGCAGCCGGCATGTGTGCAGGGATGGATTTTTTGTAGCGGCCGATTTTGATCGAAGCATTGGCCGAAGCGTATCCGTTCATCGACGGCGCGGTAGCGAAAACTACATAGGGGATTTTCAGAAAAAACGATGAATATTTACACAAATCGTTGATGGTTCCGCTACCAGATGCGATTATCATTTCCGCATTTGCAGCGTGCTTTTTTATCTTTATCCGCTCGGCGTTTTCAGCCGTTGGTTCCGCATCGGACGGGAAGATTTTAACCGCAACTTGCCAACCTTTTTTCTTTATACTCCCCTCAATCGCTCGTCCTTGTATTTCATAGGTCGTTTCGTCGCATACCAGGAGAAATTTTTCTGCTCTGTGTTTTTCCAGAAGCTCTCCCGTGTTTTGCGTGAGGCCCGGTTCGATCAATATCTCACGCACCGGAAGTGTGACGATTTCTCCCGTATCGGGATCGCGCCAGTCGCCAGAAATCAGTTCCCGCAATAAATTTTTTGCCATACCCGCAAGTTTACTCTAGAAAAATAATATGGCCAAAAGATTTATCGCATTTTTCCTTGTTGCCGTGCTAGCTGGTTGCGCGGCCGTTCCCGAGGGCCAGAAATTCACGTCTGAGAACTTCCGGGATTTCATAAGTCAGGTTAAGCTGGACGCAATAAATAAAGGCATCTCCAAGGAAACGACGGATGCAGCGCTGGACGCAGCGGAATATCTGCCGAAAGTGGTGGAGCTTTATCACAAACAGCCGGAAAAAGTGAAAACATTCGATGAATATATCGACTCGGTTCTGCCGGCAAAAAGAATCCGCGATGCCAACCAAGCCTACCAGAAAAACCGGGTGGTTTTACGTAAAATATCGGCTAAATATGGTGTGGATGCGAAGGTTATCGTGGCGCTATGGGGAATGGAATCGAATTTCGGCAGCAATATGGGGAATTATAACGTTATCTCATCGCTCGCCACCTTGGCTTATGACGGCAGGCGCCGGGAATTTTTCCAGAGCGAATTGCTGAATGCGCTGAAAATAATCGACACGGGAAATGTGAAAAGCGCTGCTATGCGGGGCTCCTGGGCCGGGGCAATGGGCCAAAACCAGTTCATGCCATCGACTTTCCTTTCCTATGCCATCGATGAGGACGGTGATGGACGGAAGGATATATGGAACGATAGGGCCGATGTTTTTGGCTCAATCGCCAATTACCTGCATAATCTCGGCTGGCAGCCGGGCCAAGCCATTTGCCGAAAAATAGATACTCCGGGGAATGAATCGGAAAACATCATAAATCTTGGGGAAAACGAGCATTATATGGTGTATGATAACTTTCATAGGCTTATGAAATGGAACCGTTCAAATTATTTCGCAACTTCGATCTGCCTGCTCGCCGGAGCGATAAGGTGACGTCACGCATTCTCATTGCGGTTTTGCTGCTCCTGGTGGTTTCCGCCTGCGCGACGGGCGGGAAATACCCGATGGGCAAGGTTTTAACACCAGAGGAAAACCTGGATGTCGCGAAAGTTGGCAAGCCTTATCAAGTGGAAGGTAAATGGTATTACCCGAAATTTGATCAACATTATTCCGAGGTCGGAATCGCTTCCTGGTATGGTGAAGATTTCCACCACAACGCCACCGCCAATGGCGAAACTTTCGATAAGGGCGGCATGACCGCAGCGCATAAAACCCTTCCCTTGCCCTCGATGGTGCGCGTCACCAACCTGGAAAACGGCAGGAGCGTGACGGTACGAGTGAATGACCGCGGACCGTTTTCCGGCGGACGGCTGATTGATGTATCAAAGAAGGCCGCCTCGGAGCTAGGTTTCTTGATGCAAGGCACAACTAAAGTGCGGGTTGATTATCTGCGCGAGGAAACGGCGATGCTGTTCCCGCTCGGCCAGAATCCTTATGCGATTGCTAGAACGCAAGTCGCTTCGCGTAGAATCCATCTGGTACCGGAAGCCAACGCCGCAGAAACCGCACCGGTTCAGACGGTCGATTTATCTCCGGCAAAAACCCTCCGTTTGCCCCAGAATCCCACGTATCTGCAAAAAGCCTCCTTCGTAACAAAATCCGCTAATGACAAGAAAGCCAAGAAAAGCTATTACATCCAGGCTGGCTCATATAAGCTGAGGAACAAAGCGTTGGCTGAAGCAAAACGGCTTAACCGGGTGGCGAAGGCAGAAGTTGTGAGCGCGACGTTCAACGGCACAAAATTTTACCGCGTCCGCCTGGGGCCAATTGCGTCGGACAAGGCGGCGGAAAAAAAACTTGCGATGGTGCTAAATTATGGTTTCAAGAATGCGTTCGTTATCAGTGATTAGTTCCGGGACAGCGACTAAAAGCTTCTTTAGTTTTTTCATCATTTTTCTTTTAAGCCTTCCGGCAATCGCACAGGCGGAAGGTTTTGAAACTCGGGCAAAATACTCCATCCTGGTCGATGACAGTACCGATACACCGCTCTTCGAAAAATCACCGGACGAGAGGATAACGCCGTCATCAATGAGTAAGTTGATGACGTTATATGTATTGTTCGACAAGCTCAAAAAAGGCACGGTTGCGCTGCATGATAATTTCCGCGTCAGCGAAAAGGCCTGGCGGATGCAGGGCTCCAAAAGTTTCATGGCAATCGATAGCCGGGTTCCGATAGAGGACTTGATCCGCGGCATCATAATTCAATCCGGCAATGATGCCTGCATAGTGGTCGCGGAAGGCATAGCAGGAAGCGAGGAATCGTTCGCGGGCGAGATGAACGCGATGGCGGCAAAACTGGCCTTAAAAGGCAGCCATTTCAACAATTCCACCGGCTGGCCCGACCCGGAACATTATATGACTGTCCACGATCTGGCTATTCTCGCTCATCGGCTTATCCACGATTTCCCTGAATATTACTCGTATTTCTCCGAAAAGGATTATACTTACAACAATATCCATCAATATAACCGAAATCTTCTGCTCACTCGCAACATCGGCGTCGACGGCCTGAAAACTGGACATACCGACGATGGCGGGTTCGGTATGGTGGCTTCGGCAAGCCGGGACGGGCGGCGACTAATCGCAGTGGTGAACGGCCTGGCCAATGAAAAAGAGCGCGCTGACGAGTCAGAAAAACTGCTGGAATACGGATTCCGCGAATTTGCGACGGTGAATTTCTTTAAAGCGGGAGAAACGGTGGAAACCGCCGAAGTCTGGTATGGCAGGGATAAATCGGTGCTGCTGGTGGCCCAAAACGATATTGCAATCACCATCAATAAAGCCTCAAAAAATAATCTTGCAGCGGAAGTGCTTTATGACAGCCCGGTAGCAGCACCGATACATAAAGGCGACCATATAGCCGATCTGGTGATAAAAAGAGAAGGTATGGGGAACGTCATCATTCCGCTTATCGCCGCCAATGACGTTGAAAAACTTTCGTTCTTCGGCCGGATTATGCGCGGGATAATGTACCGGCTGCCCGGCAAAAAATAATGCGGCCCGGCAAGTTGATAACTTTTGAGGGTGTTGACGGCAGCGGCAAATCAACCCAAGTTTCGTTGCTGGTAGAAAGCTTTGTGCAGGCAAAAGTAAAAGCCGTAAAAACCCGCGAGCCGGGTGGAGTCACGGCAGCGGAAAAAATCCGGGAAATATTGGTGAAAGGCGATGCCAGGTCGCTGCATCCGGTGACCGAGGCACTCTTGAATTTCGCGGCACGAAACGAGCATTTGCAAACACTCATATTGCCGGAATTGCAGAAAGGTGCATATGTAATCTGCGACAGATTCAATGATTCCACTATCGCATATCAAGGGTTCGGACATGGTTTGGGCACGGAATATATAGAATCTTTAAAAAACCTGGTGACGGGAAGTTTCGCGCCCGATTTGACCATCCTGCTCGATATAGCGCCTGAAAAAGGCCTGACACGCGCGGGTAAGCGCCAGGGTAACGAAAACCGGTTCGAGAAAATGGGTGGGGAGTTCCGCCGGCATTTGCGCGAAGGATTCAAAACGATTGCAAAAAAAGAACCGGAAAGATTTTGTGTTATCGATGCTTCCCAAGATCAAAAAACTATCCATGAAAAAATAATCGCCGAAGTGAATAAAAAACTTGGACTGAATTTAAAATGCTAACATCGAAAGAAAATCATTTTTTTACCGGACATAGACATGAGGTGGAAAATCTTTCTCGCATCCTTGCCTCCGGGCGTGTCCCGCATGGGTTTCTCATCACAGGTACGCGTGGGCTTGGCAAAGCGACGTTGGCTTATCGCCTGGCGCGGTTGATATTAAGAGGTGGGATGGAAAACGCCGGTTCCGGTAATCTTTTCGGTACGCCGGAAATCGATTTCGGCATGAGCTCAGCCCATCCGATATTTGCGAAAATCTCGGCTGGAACCCATCCCGATCTGATGGTGCTGGAGAAAAATAGCAATGAAGAAAAAAATGAAATCACCGTCGATGATGTGCGGAAAATTTCCGGGTTTCTGAGACTCACTTCGGCAGAATCCGGCTGGCGCGTGGTGATAATCGACAGCGTTGATGAAATGAACCGTAATGCCGCCAACGCACTGTTAAAAATCCTTGAGGAGCCGACCGCAAAATCATTCCTCATACTCATCAGCCATTCCCCTGGGCGACTGATTCCAACCATCAAATCGCGCTGCTGCATGCTGAAATTAAATCTGCTTAAAGAGCAAGAAATCATCGAGATTTTTGCTGGAATCGGAGCGGACAAGGATGATTTCGCTATTGCGGTTTGCGAAGGCTCGCCCGGAGTTGCACTTATGTTCGCCCAGAACAATGCCCGTGAGGTCTATGAAGACTTCCTGCGGATAATTTCCGCAATGCCGGAGCCAGACATTGAAAAAATCCTCGAATTCGCAGAAAAAGCTTCCGGCAGGAACGAAGAAATATGGCACATCGCCAATTACCTGATTGAGCGATTCATCGCCTTGGCAGCTAAATATTCGGCTGGCTTGGAAGTGATCTTTTCCCTGCGGGAGGAAAAAGCAGCGGTGGAAAAACTGGCTAGTATTTCTTCGATAGAAAAACTTTTGGAACTGGCTTCCAGATTGCAGGAATGGCATTTTGGCGATGAAATTTTTCATCTCGACCGCCGCGCGATAATGACTGATATTTTCAATCTGTTCAAAAAAGCGGCGTAAAAATGGCGCAAGAAAAATTCTATATCACCACGCCAATTTATTATGTCAACGATTCGCCGCACATCGGGCATGCTTACACTACGCTTGCCTGCGATGTTATAGCGCGGTTCATGCGCCTTTCCGGCATTAAGGTAAAATTCCTCACCGGCACCGATGAGCATGGCCAGAAAGTTGAAAAATCGGCGGCAACGGCAGGAAAATCGCCGCAAGCTTTTACTGATGAAGTATCACAGCGGTTCCGCGATTTATGCAAGGCCATGAATTTCAGCAATGATGATTTCATCCGCACCACCGAGCTGCGGCATAAAAAATCGGCGCAGGCTTTGTGGAAAAAACTGGAAGAAAACGGGCATATATATTTGGATAAATATTCCGGCTGGTATTCGGTGCGCGACGAGGCATTTTACCAGGAGGCAGAATTGGTAAACGGCAAAGCCCCGACCGGCGCTGATGTCGAATGGGTAGAAGAAGAAAGTTATTTTTTTGATCTCTCCAAATGGCAGGAGAAATTACTGCAGTATTATGAAAAAAACCCGGATTTTATTGCACCGGAATCGCGGCGGAACGAGGTTATAAGTTTCGTCAAAGGCGGCCTGAAAGATTTATCCATTTCGCGCACCACGTTCAAATGGGGCATCCCGGTACCGGGAAACGAAAAACACATAATGTATGTCTGGTTCGATGCGCTAGTGAATTATTTGAGCGCGGATGGGTTCCCTGATTCCACCTCATTCTGGCCCGCCGATTTGCACGTTGTTGGCAAAGATATATTAAGATTTCATGCAGTCTATTGGCCAGCGTTTTTAATGGCTGCAAACCTGCCACTGCCCAAGCGGATTTTCGCCAATGGCTGGTGGACCGTCGAGGGTGAAAAAATGAGCAAATCATCCGGCAATGTCGTAGCTCCCACTGATTTGATAAACGAATTCGGACTCGATCAGACGCGCTATTATCTCCTCCGCGAATTTCCCTTTGGACAGGACGGGAATTTTAGCCATGAGCGAATGATTGCAGTAGTTAATTCAGAATTAGCCAATAATGTCGGGAATCTTGTCCAGCGTACTCTTTCGATGATTCAGAAAAATTGCAACGGCGCGGTTCCGACGTATGAGGGTGTGGGCCGAGATGTAGATAAAAAATTGAAAGAGCTGGTGCAAGTCACCAAAAAAGAGACGCCGGAATTGGTAAGAAAAAAATATTCCGATTGCAAATTCCAAGAAATAATTCTCGAGATAATTGAGATGTCTTCTGCCTTGAACGCTTATATAGACAGCGAAGCGCCGTGGGTGCAGAAAAAATCCAATCCGCAATTGATGGAGGCGATTTTATATTATCTTGCGGAGGGAATTCGCTGCATAGCCATCATGCTCCAGCCGTTTATGCCAGATTCGGCGGAAAAGATTTTAGACCTTCTAGCGACACCGCAAGATCAAAGAACATTCGAGCATCTCAAGCCCGCCTATGCGCTGAAACCAGGAACAAAACTGCCGGAGCCGAAAGCCATTTTTCCCCGCTACATCGAGAAAAAATAATGCTCGTCGATTCGCATTGCCATTTGAATTTCCCGGATTTCGCCGATGATTTGGAAAACGTCGTGACACGTGCCGGGGAAAACGACGTTAAGGTGATGCAAACGATTGGTACGAAAATTTCTGAATTTCCGGGAGTTTTGGCGGTTGCGGAAAAATTCGCGAATATCTATTGCTCGGTCGGCGTACATCCGCATGAAGTGGAAAAAGAACAGGTGACTCTGGAAGAATTGATAAAGTTCACTGAAAATCCAAAGATCATCGGCATAGGCGAAACCGGGCTGGATTATTTCTATGAACATTCCCCGCGTGATTTACAGAAAAAATCCTTCCTAACCCACATCGCAGCGGCGAGAAAAACCGGATTGCCGCTCATCATCCATTCGCGAAATGCCGACGACGATATGGCAGAAATTTTGGAATCTGAGATGAAAAAGGGAAAATTCACCGGGCTTCTACATTGTTTCACTTCCAGCGAAAAACTGGCAGAAACGGCTATTGCGCTGGGATTTTACATTTCCATTTCCGGGATTGTGACATTTAAAAAGTCCGAGGAGTTGCAGAATCTAGTGAAAAAACTGCCGCTCTCGTCGCTGCTAGTTGAAACCGACGCACCGTATCTGGCGCCAATGCCGCACCGCGGCAAAAGGAACGAACCGGCCTTCACAAAACATACCGCCGAATTCATAGCAAACTTGAAATGTATTCCTTATGCGGAAGTAGCTAAAGTAACCACCGATAATTTCTTTACCCTATTCACAAAAGCAAAACTTACTTAAAATGAAAATAACCATACTCGGCTGCGGCGGTTCTTCGGGAGTTCCCTTGATCGGCTGTGATTGCCCGGTATGCAAATCGCCCGATGCAAAAAACAAACGCCTCCGTGCCTCGATATTGGTGGAGGAAAAAAATACCGCAGTGCTGGTGGATAGCTCGCCCGACCTGCGCCAGCAGGCGCTTAATAACAACATCAGTAAAATTGATGCAGTGCTATTCACCCACGCCCATGCCGACCATGTCGGCGGGTTGGACGATCTGCGCGCATTCAGCCATATAAGCAATAAGCCACTGCCGGTATATTCCGATCGGAAAACGCTGGAAGAGCTGAAAACCCGGTTCGATTACGCCTTCATCCCGGAAGTGCCGAAAAGCTGGTATCGCCCATGCCTGATCCCGCATGAAATCAAGGGTGGGAAGAAATTTACCATCGGTGATATGGCAATAGAACCGTTCGTGCAGGGGCACGGCAAAATCACCACGTTGGGATTCCGGTTCGGCGATTTCGCCTATTCCACCGATACGGATTTCTTACCTAAGGAAACGCTGGAGAATTTGCGCGGTGTAAAGGTTTGGGTAGTCGATTGCCTGCGCTATGAAAAAGCGCCGACGCATTCGCACCTCAACCAGACTTTGCAATGGATTAAATCGGTTCGCCCGAAAACCGCCATCCTCACCCATATGGGGCATGAGATGGATTACCAGACATTAAAGGAAAACCTGCCGGAAGGCATAGAGCCCGCTTACGATGGGATGACGGTGGAAATAACGGATCAGTAGCCACCAGCGTAGGATGGTGGGCATTTAACTTTTATTCATTCCGAAAGAAATAATAACTATTCAAATCGCGCTAATAGTTCTTATAAATCAATATATTATCTTTATTGATATAAACTAAACACAAGCCTAGCGTTCGCAGCGTTCAGCATTATAAAGGGGTGTTATATGCATCTTATAGGAAAAAAAACCAGCAGTACGTTAACGATTTATTAACTATTTCAGCGTAATAATAGCTTTATTGTTATTGAGAGCATAATGGCAGCATGAAAGTTTATAATAATGAACCAATAAATAAGGCATTAAAAGACCTTCTGGACAACTCAGTGACCGGCACCGAACCTTTGCCGGAAATATATGTTGAGAACGGAAGGATAGTTGAGGTTCCTGAACTGAACGATTATGCCAACCGGAAAGCCCGGGAAATTTTCCAGCATTACGTATCTGCTGGTGTGACCCGTGGCTATCCATTTGGGGATCATAAATTCCGCTTCTTATTATCTGACAGGATGGATATCAGCGGCTATATAATGAGAGGGAAGAACGTTTCGATTATCTGTATTTCAAAAGGCATATGCGAACTATACCGCAATGAGATGAAGGCAGATATAGATTTTGAAAAAGGCATATTGATACCAAGTCAGGAAAATATCGGAGTTCGAGTCAGTAAAGACCTGCCTGCGGAAGGTATAATAGAAAGTATGTTCTTGCATACACTGATGCACGAACTTTCACATAAATTATGGGATTTAGAACATCCAGGAGTTACTCAGAAAAACAAGGTAGCTGAAGTACACGCCGATATGCGCCCATTAGGGTATATGAACAGTTCTGGCCATTCAATTTTGCCAGCCATGCAGCTAATGACCCGCCTTGGTATAATAGAAGGTAAATTTGCAAATCCACCAAAGAAAACACAAGAGCAATCCAAATGGGATTGGCAAATTAATGGATCTTTACCTAAATGGGCAAAAATCTTTGCCGATCCTCATATGGAAGGTGACAACCGGTCAGAAAGCGTCAGATACAAGGCAATAAAAGAAATGCAAGTAACAGAACCGGCACCGATACGGCAACTGGACCCGGCATTGGAAAACGCAATAAAAGATGCAAAACATGTTGCTTATTATGACACGCATATACCAGAAAATTTTGCCGCAAAAGGACTTTCTGATAAGTTAAAATGGATAAGGGACGAATTCAGGAAAATACCGCCAGGCTACGATGAGCGTATAGTATTCTTGCTGGAAAAAATTGAGGAATGCAAGATTGATCCGAATAATAGAGCCCATGGACCGGCACTGAAAATAGTGGATGAAATTGCCGACATCATGCTTGATGATCCGTATGTTTTTAACAACTACTACAAGCGTCTGGAACTTATTATAGATGCTGTGCCTCTTGGTACAAAACTCATTAAACTGGCTAACCTGGTTCAAGCCTTCATGGATGTCCGGGTAACCGGCGAGAATAGTAATAGAGATCATGAAATACAGGTGTGCGAGGTGGCAGCAAAAGCGGTGATTGATTATTTGTCTACTTTAAAGCCTTTGCAATGTGATCTCCGTATTGTGGGCGGTATACCTAATTATCAACTTCCATATATTGAAAAGATGATAGAGGCTACAAAAAGGGCCATTTCCTATTCACCGCCATGGGGCGAAAAACTAAGATTGGCCGAAGTGTGTGCAGAAAGGAATAATGGCATTTCTCATGCCGGACAGCTTCTGCTTATGCTTGGACATGAGAAGTTTGACCACAGGCTTTTAAAATTCATCCCCCCTGAAATCCTTGTTGATTTAGACAATAAATACATGGGTGGTGGCGAAGATATTTATGGTGTTGTTTCTAGTGTTATGAGGGGGGTAGAAGAAAAATTTCCCAATTTAAGATATGCTAAAACGCCTAAATATAAGAGTAAGAACAAGGAAAAACGTGCACCCAAATGCTATATTGATATAAATGGAGCCCAGATCGTCTTAATCGTAAAAAAACTAGAATATGGGTATACAGAAAATAATAGTATCAATGATTTAAAATCCTACCTGTATGCCCAGAAAAGAACACTTACCGCGGAAAAGCGCAAAAGTGAAAAACCTGATAATGTGATCCCTGTGCAAACAACCACAGTTTTTGACACCGACGACTCGGGATTTTATAAAAACTATAGTAACCTTTTTGATCAAGGGTTGGAAGCTTTAATGCCGATAGACTGCCGGCCAGATAAAACTGGAGGGTATCATTCTAGTGTTGTCACGCACATAAACAATATGAGAAGTTTTGGCAACAACCTGAAAATTTTGCTTGAGAAAAAAGGTCCAAGGAATGACCCCAGGCGCTACATAGATTTTGTCAGGGGGGTATTTCTTGGCAGAAGCGATAAAAAAGATTTAACTTTTGTACATTATAGTAATTTCGGTAGCGGTTTCAGTTTTTCTGGGTACCCCTTAGCAAGAGTTATATGCTCAAGCCCACATTTTACGCTTGAAGAAAAAGGTGCTTTTTTAAATCTTATGAGGCAGCAGTTAGACAGAGCACCTGAAAGTGACCAAGTTGAAACCGCGGCTGAAACAGAGGCTAAAGAAAGACAAGAGAAAGTAGAGAAAGCTTACCAGGCAGAAAAAAATATTGAAGGAGACCCCGGTATGGCTTTTGACTTCGATAATAATAAATATCTGGAAGAGATAATTTCTACAGGCGGTGTATTGAGTGAGCGAGAGGAACAGGAAGATGCAGCAATAAAATATGAGACTCATTATTTTCAGGAACAGGAGGCTGTGATTCTCTTAGCCGTTAATCATAAAAATCCAAAAAACTTTAGTGAATTGCTAGAAGCGCTCCAAAAAGCCAGACGTTTCATCAATGGCGCAAATAATACCGAGAAATATCTGTCAGGTTATAAAGTAAGGCAACTTACTGGAATAGATGAGGAAAATGTACTTGATGATGTTGGTAAGGACATAATAAACAAGTTTATTGCAAAACATGGCGTACAACACCTAAAGATCACCGATTTAATCCTTAAATATCCTGATTTCCTGGCCGGTGCATACAATGATCAAGGAGGGGCAGGAGATAAAAGGGCGGAAAGAGCGGATGCTATATTAAGAGCCTTGCGCATATATAAATTGCCTGGCCAGGAAATAGAACATTCATTCGACTACCGGTATCAGAATGATTTTGAAGCTTTATACAAAAATAGGGTTGACGACCTATTTTCGTCAGATGCGGAACCGGAAGATGATTTTGAAGCAAAACTGATAATAGAAATACAAAGTGAAATAATGGCAAAACATGGCCGGGCGGATGGCACGGAAAACTGGCCTATGCCTTCCAGGGATGCCTTGATAAAGATATACAAATTTCTCCAGGATACCGAAACTTTCCGTGATAATTATGAAAAAGAGCAATTTGCCGAATGTATAAAAAACGACATTAACCAGATAAAGTCACCAAATTCCAGGGTGAAGCTGTGTGAAGAATTGCTTGGCGGTGCAGTAGTAAAAGATCCAAAATTGCGCCGTGATGTTATTGATATCTGGTGTAAGTCCATGCTGGAAAACCATGGGCCCGATGATAACACCCCCACTTACAGAAAAATTTTTGTGCCGGTATTAAAGCGGCTCAAGAAAACAGTAAGTTATCCCATTCGTGAAAGTATGCTTGTTTTGCTCGCTGAGGAGCTCAAGGCACAGTCAAGGTTGAGTTATCAGTTTGAAGCATCCCTTTCAAATGCCAGTCAGAAAGACATAGATAATTTAAGCCTTGGCATGGCAGGAGCTGAAGTGGTTTTTGATGCTACAAAAAGATCAAATGAGATAAGGGAGGATTTGCTTGGCTACCTATACGCCCGGGAAATGAATCAAGATATTAATAAAAGGCTGGCAGAAACAATAGTGCTTCTTCAACAGATTAACGATGAAACCACCGAATATGCCTTATATGATCGTGAAAATGAGAAATATTCGGCAGAGCTGTATTTCAGCGTGTTATTAAAAACCATGCATGAAAATTTCTGGCAGGGAAGCTTGGAATTGCGTGCCGTAGCTCTTGATCAACTGCTTCTCAATCCTGATGAACGCAACAAAGATGAGCTGAGCGGCGACAAAAAGTATTTCAATAATGCATTTGGCAAAGTTTTGCAAAGACTGGTTCCCTTGGAGGATGGCGCAAAAAAACCCATTTCTTATGCCCAGGAATCAAGGGTGATTATCAGATCCTATGTTGATAATATTGCTCCAATTGAGCGCTCTGTTTTCCTTGCCGGTGCTTTGTCAGCAGATAGCAACGTAAGCGAAAGGGATAGATCGGCTGGGCTTACTGCCGCCGCGGCGCTTCCGCGCCTGCTTGAGCGGGGAATACTTGAAACCAAGTTTGGTCAGGGACTCAATAACCTGAAGCTTTCTGAAGATCCGCATTTAAGGAATCTTGGTAAAGGCTGTGAACATTTAAAAGATAACGCTAACCCGTCAAAGCGCTGGGATACCTGGCACCGCATCCAATCTGAAGATGCGTTGTGGAAAATGTTCGAAAATGGCAGCTTTCTGGGTGACCGCCTTGGTTCCGGATCGGTGCAGGAGGCTTTCCGTATGCGCAAGGGTAAGGGCAAGAATGCAAAAAAGATGGTTTTAACTATTGAGCGGGAAGGTGCTGAATATGTAATAAACCGCGGTGAAAAATGTTTGAATGGCATGGCCAATGACCTGGCAAAACAAACCGATTCAGCCGCCATACAAGATGTTGCATCATACCTTAAACCAGTCATCAGGAGGGCTGCTGTCAGATCAAAAAATGAGGTAAATCGTGATGGCAACACCCAACGCTCTTTACTACTTGCCAACCGTCTTGAGGGATTTGAAGTAAAGCTTCCCAATAAAAAGACTTATACATTTGGCGTAGCTAAAATTGCAGCTGTGGGCAATATATTCACCATTCAAGATGAAATTGCCGGTGTGCAACCTAAAGATATAAAAGATAAAAAATATGCCTGGGAGGTCGCCCTGGCAACCGTTACCGCCTCCTGGTATCTTAAACTTTGCGGCGATATGCGCCCTGACCACGACTGGCATGACGCCCAGGCTAAAGTTAATAAGAATTTTATTGGCAGATTTGATCCGGGCGGGGTTCAACTTAATGAACCGACAAAAGAAGAAAAACAACAGTTTGCCCAGGCTCTGATTAACATATTTGCAGCGGTAGGCAGTTCCGTTACAGAAGAAAGTGCCGGTTCGGCAATGCAAAAATTAAATAAGGCCATGGATAATGAAATAAAGTGGGTTGAGCAATCATCTGGTGGCAAATCGCCCGATTATTTATATGACTTACAAGCAGGTATTGTTGCGGACAGCAATTATATGAGGTTGCTAAAATTTGATGAAATCAAGGCGGCCATCACTGCTTGCTACCTCAGTGGTGAAATGAATCAGGAATTGCTCAATTCGACTGTACAAATCCCATTCCTTGGTGCAAAGAAATTTGATGATGTGCTGGCTCTCTACCTTCCGAAAGAGTCACCTATAAAAATAATACCGCGTAAAGGCAAAAACGTAATACCTGAGCCTATAGATTACCGCCAGAGTAAAAAAACGGCCAGCCCAGATAAAGAAACGCATCCTGCCGCTCCTAATGGGGAAGCACACGATGTGGAAAACGGTATATCTGAATATTCTGAAATATCATTTGTGCTAAAGACAAAAGCACAAAAAGGACCTGTTTTACGTCTTAAACCAAGCAGTAATGTAGTAGGTCTACAATATTAAGGGGCTGCTTTCTCTAAGCTATTAATTATAATAAATTAGCTGTAGTTAGCTTATTCTCTTAATCTTTGGCGGATTTTATTGGATGATGTTGAACTTCAAGTTGGTTGCGGGGGCTGGTATTAGCTTCAGCTTAAACACCTTCTGTTATAAGCCCCTACTGTCTAAGCGGCAATACCGCAAAAGGCGACTAGGCAGGAGCATACCAAGGCAATATACCCCTGTAAACAACAATAGCCAGCTCGCTGGTATCCGGGAGCCTTCGGCTTTACAGCCAAGCCATTAGATTTCCCAAGGATTAATTCTGCGATATAGGAATGCCATTTTTCGGTCGCCTAGGGGTAAATTTTTATTCTTCCTCTTCCTATTTTAATATCCCCGGCGGATGGTAACGGGTTTTAGAATAGAAAATCTGGTCACAGTCCGATCTGTGAGTGCTCAGCTTTTTAAAACATTCTAGAAAACTCAAGTATTATCTTAAAAACAATGCTATACCTCAAAATAACTAAAGATAATGAGATAAGCACTAAAAAACATGGCTAGGAAAACCAGAAATCCATTACTTTTTAGATACCCGGGCGGCAAGCATTACGCCATAGATATATTGGCACCATTTTGGGAATCGGTAGCACATGATGAATACAGAGAGCCATTTGTTGGTGGTGGCAGCGTCTTTTTCAATAAGCCTATAAGCAAAATGAATTGGCTTAATGACATGGATAAGGAACTGGTTACAACTTATAAAATCGTATCAAACCCAAAATACAGAACTAAACTAATAGATTTACTTTCAAAAGAAGTAGCTAGCCCGGATCGTTGGCGCGAGGTTTTAAACTCACGACCTCAAAACGATTTGGAAGTTGCATTTAAGTACTATTATCTCAACCGCACATCCTTTAGCGGTAAGCTTATATCACCGGCTTGGGGATATAGACCAAAGCGCAGCTTGCCGCCAGAAAGGTGGTACGAAAGAATACTCCCATGTGGTGAAAAGGCACAAAAAGCAAAAATTACAAGCTTGGACTTTCAACAAGTTATTGATACCCCTTCTAAGGGCAAAGTGTTGATGTATGTTGACCCACCATACTTTGCACCTCCCAAAAAAAAGCATTACAGGCATGGTCTAGATCATGGAGATCATATACGTTTATGCGATGTGCTTAAATCAACAAAACATCACTTTTTTCTAACTTATGATGATGTACCGGAAGTCAGGCAGTTGTACTTATGGGCTCATATATATCCTGCTAAATTCTTTTACAGGGTGGACAATTCAAATGTTCAGAAGGGCTGCAGAAAAATTGGTTTTGAATTAGTCATAACAAATTATGAGGTAAAAATTCCTGATGCCAAAAGCGCACAAGGCCAGCTCCTCTAAAGAAGAAGTATATTTTGCCGATGATTTCACAAAATCTCGGGAATTTGTTCAATCACCTTTTCGTTATCCGGGCGGTAAATATTATGCCCTTAAACATATTATCCCTTTCCTAGAATGCTACCCCCATGACGAGTATAGGGAGCCATTTCTGGGAGGAGGAAGCGTATTCTTCGGGAAACGCAAGGTTAGAACAAACTGGCTAAATGACTTAGAAAATAATTTAATTACTACGTATCAAATTATTAAGGATAAAAATAAATCCAATAGTTTGATTAAAAAAATCTCTAATGAGATTGCTTCACGTGAGCGCCATACAGAAGTGAAAAATATGGTAGCACTTGATGATCAAGAAATGGCATTTAAAATATATTACCTCAATAGAACGTCATATTGCGGCATTATTAATAAACCTGCATGGGGTTATGCAATAGGGCAATCTTCCCCTCCAGCAAATTGGCACAGATTTATAAAAGGAGCTCAGCCAAAACTGGAGAATGTGACATTAACCACGATGGATTTTAGCGAGGTTTTAAGCGCTCCATTAGCAGGAAAAAGGATGCTCGCTTATTTAGATCCTCCATATTATTTTGCTGACCAAAAAAGAGCATATACAAAACCCTTTAAAACCGAGGATCACATTAGACTGGCAGCACAAATGAGAACTGCACAATATGCTTTTTGTTTATCCTATGACGACTGCGAACCTATCAGGGATTTATATTCCTGGGCTTATATTTACGAGCGTTCCTGGTTTTATAATACCTCCAATACGAAAGGAACCAGGGCAAAAGGTAACGAATTAATCATAACTAATTATAAAGTAGAGCATAATAATCAATTTAAATTGGTTTAACTTTCCGCTGTAACCTGTTCGTACGGCTCAAACCAATCTGGCAAAACTTTGTATTTTTGAAGGTCGGTATAAAGGAATTTCTGCAAGTACTTAAGCCTATTTGGCATTGCCTTGTGCTTTTCTAATTTTTCAGTTGGTATGGCATAAAAAGCCCATTCAAGTTTGGCTTCTTGTAAAATCTTAGCTTGGCATAATTTATTTATAGGTGGATCTATTCCTAAAATTAAGAAATCAAAATCACTATTTAAATATAACCTACTTTGCGTGGGGTGATCATTGACCCTTCCACGTGTTAATTGTGTCTCGGTTGCAATTAGCGGTACATCCGCACTAAAATCGCAATGATTAGTGGATACACCCTTCATCTGCATAAACACATATTTTCCAGAACGTCGCAAAGCATAATCCGCCTTATCTGATCGCTCCGTCCTTGCCGAGGATGGATTATATATTTTTACACTGTGGGCTTTTATATAATTGGAGAATGCTATTTCTCTGGCAAATCCTCTTATAGCCATATCCCAAATTCTAAAATTTGCATTATTTAGAATCGTATTAAGGATAACATCTGATCCCACCCCTATTTTTGCTGCTGTTTTTGGCAAAAGTTCATTCAATCCTAAAGTGTTAGAAGAAGGTATTATTTCTAATGTGGCGCTAATTCTTTTGAAGTTATTTAGCCCAGGATGCCCTTCCCAGGTAATAGAAAAGGGGCTTAAAATATGCTCTGGTGATTTCGAATGGCGCGGTAATTCATTGCGGCCTAATACCAGAATGTTTAAAGGGTCATAACTTATTAGCCCAACCAAAAATTCAGCAAAGTCACTAGCTGTATGGTAATAATCAAACGATTCTTGTTCTGATTTGGCACCATGTGTTTTATGAGTTTTAAATTGAACTTCCACACCACTGGTTCCAGCTTTTGTATATGTTTTTAGCTGTAAAGTGCGGTTATTCACTATTCTATCTACTGAATCATCGCCTCCCACTTCGGTAATTTCATGGCCACTTTGCCTTATTAAGTTGTCGAAAAAGCTTTCAAAAGTGTGACCTCTTACAGTACGAAGTACCGGAGAATTTTCAGAGATCAGCTTATCAAAATCTAAGGAGGTGAGCTGTGTTACTTCGCATAGGGCCGAAAGCTTTGCTTCGGCCGGGATATCTATAATATCTGCACTAAACTTATCCTTAAGGGCATTAATAATTTCTCCGATCCTACCCGTTCCATAATCCATAGCAATCTCCAATTTCCGGGAGATTATCAAAATCCTAGATTATATGAAGTCTTTTATTTGAAGGAGCCTAGGATTCTTGAATTAAGAACTGGTAAGCTCAGAATAGAGAAAGGATAACACACCTTGCAATTTCGACCCCATCCTAGCTAAATCTTGCTGCCTCCCAGCATCTTTGCTAGTGTGCTTGGTGAAGGCAGGGCAAAGACTGTCTTTAGGGGTTGATTACCTCTCGATTAGCGATAAAGAGCGTTGTCGTCACAAACGCTGCCTTTCCGACCCATAGGGCCGGGAGGTAGCGGCGTATGTCCAGGCCTCGCGGCTAAAGGCCGTTGCAATCGTCTAATCGCGATTAATCACTCCCGCGCCACCAGAAGGGGACACTTCTGGTTGGCTTTTTGGATAAACCAAAGGGAGGCTGCAAGATGATTAACTACTCCAAAAAACATAGCCTGATCGCCGCATCGTTACTCGCAATATTTTTAACCGGCTGCGCCAGAACCGCACATTTATATCCAGCAAATAATTCAGCAAACGCTACCGGCGTCCTTGATGCACATTTCATGTCATATGGTTCTGGGCATGGCGAAGTCGAAATAGATGCGCCAGATGGCGAAGTGCTGAAAGGGGAATATTCCATTGTCAGAGGCGGGATAACAGGTTTTGGCAGCATTTTCGGGGCTGTGTATGGGAAAAATGGTGCGGCGGCGGGTTTTGCAGCAAATACAACCCATACCATAGAGGAGAATGGAAGCCCCGGTACTGTTTCAGCCTATGGCAACAAAGGAACATCGCTGCAATGCGAATTTTATAACGATAATTCGAGCGGTCACGGTTACGGCGGCTGCAAATCATCAAAAGGGTTATTTTACCGGCTGCAATATTAAAACGGGAAAGCTATGGATTGTAATTCCTGCGAGCGCAGCAGAACCTTCCTTGTCGCCCATTGCCAATTAAATTAAAATAGCTGGTAGCTTCGGCGCTCTGGCCGGGGTAAATGCTGGTAATAATTTATGTCGGATTTTCGCTCCGTGTATATGCCGTATTGTTTGCAGCGGCTCCCCGATGGTAGATATACTGTATTAAACCGTGAATATCGTCCGCTTGGCATTACCACTACAGACTTCTCATGCGTAGTTGATTACGAAAAATTTCCCATTGCTGCGCGACTAACAGGATTGACGCCGAAGGGTGTCGCTCGTCGGCTTTCGGTTGATGGTAGCGCGGATATGAATAGAATTTATTTATACCACGATGGCTGTGTTCCGACACACGGCGCGAAGCACATGAACGCCTATATGAAGCGCCTAAAAATCTTGGCATACCTAAGTGTTATAGATGAACGCTTGATTAGAAATCGGTATAGGCGACCGAAAAGACAACCAAAAAATCTTGCTGAATAATTCCGGCTTTGCATCGCCGGTTACAATCTGCTTAAATCTTTGCTATTTTGAAATTACAAAATGGCAAGTTTTACAGATAAGGAACTAGAAGCATTGCGGGATTATTGGTGTACCCCCAATTGGACTATACCCAGGGATTATGGATATATAAATACACTTAAATCGGAAAAGCCTTGGGATTTTGCGCGCTGGGAGTTTGTTCGCCGCGATGATTTTTACCGCTATATCTGGAGAAAACAGCAGAAGGGTGAAGAAACCGGCTTTAAATCAAGTTATTTTGGGCTGGAAGAATTTATTCCCCCAAATAAACGCGGAGATGAGTTGTCGGATGATTTTGCGTTTATAGAATCGGCCTACCATAAAGGCATTATTGCCAGAAATAAAGGTGTTGCCCGTGCAGTTTCGCTGGCCGACTTTATGAAAGACCCGGTAGGAATATCCGAGCTTGCTGTGCCTGATGAAGCAAGGACAGGCCGCAAAGTATTTGATTTGCTTGATAAGGGCTTCCTGATTTTCGTATTTGACCCTCGTATCCCGCCAGAATATTCGCTTAATTATGTAGGATCAAAGTTAGAAAAACATAGGGAATATTTGGAGTCTAAGGGAGAGAAAATAATTAAGCGCCGAAACATACCAAAAGACCCCGTAACATTATTGCGCGTACTTGATGCCGATTATGAAGGGGCAAGTGATGTGGAAATTGGTGAGAAGATTTATAACAAAAAGACCACCGTTAATAACAATGCAAAACATTCCCAACCGGCGAGACATGCTGGCAACAGAGGGCGCAAAAGAGCGAGGCAATACCGGGATAATTTTAGTAGATTACAGGATGCAAAATTACGCGAGCAATAACTACGTTGGTACACTTATAAATATTTTTGATGTGTAATATCCAGCGTTAATCCCACCTCTATAATCGGCTGCAATAGTGAGTTTGCAGTTGATTATGATAAAAAACGATAACAATACTTTACAATTTTCTCTGCACTGCACCTGTGCCGACGATATTCGTGTTGCGTGGAGGTAGGTATGAATCCCGCGCTGGAAGGCATAATACGCTTAATCGCCGAGATTGCCGTCGAAGATTACATAAACGAAATATCCAGCAATAATACGACATCTCCTCCTGATGACTCGGCCTCTCTGGCAGAGCCAAAACCTCCGCCATAGAAAAACAATTAACGCTAAAATTACTACCAACAAAAATATTGTAAACAACCATGAGGCATAAAATGAAAACTACTAAACTAAGCGCAGAAACCCTTGCAGACTTAGCCCGAAGCGGTCTTACAGAAAAAGATGCTGCTGAACTAAAAATTTACGATTTAACCGCCGAGGAAATGCGTCGCCGGTTCGGCGCTCCTGTGAGGGGTTACGCGATACCTTACAACACCGGATTTGAGCGCGCGAAGTTGTTGGAGGAATGGCAAAGCCCCAGCGATAAAAAACCGCGCAAATATATGCAGCAATATAACAGCAAGCCCGAATTATATTTCCCGACTATCGGCGATGTGGATTGGATAAATATCAAAAATGATGTGAAGCATGATCTGTTTATTACCGAGGGCGAAAAGAAAAGTGCGGCAGTTACCAAGGCCGGGTTGCCCTGCATCGCTATTTCGGGCGTATGGTGCTGGTTATCGCGCGGCAAGCCGCTGGCTGGATGGGAGGAAATAAAATTTTCTGGGCGGCAGGTTTTTATTGTTTTTGATAGCGATTTACACGACAAGCCAGAGATACAACAGGCAGAACGAGAACTTGCCGCCTTCCTGTCGCAAAAGGGTGCTATTGTTCGCCGCATTTCTATACCGCACCTACAGAACGGCAATGGCAAGACCGGCGTGGACGACTTGCTGGTGGCTAATGGTTTTCCGAAAAAGGTGAAGCAGGCGCGAAAAATCCTTGAAGCCCGGCCGAAGGAGGTGATTGACATTACCGATAAGGGCGAACACCTGACCGACCTCGGCAATTCCCGCCGCTTGGTTAGGCACCATGCCGAGGATATAAGTTTCGTCCCGCCATGGCGAAAGTGGATAATATATACTCCGAAAACCGGCACATGGAAAATTGATGATGATGGCGAAATTATGCGTCGCGCCAAGGACACCGTCGGCAGGATTTTTATAGAAGCCAGAAAGGAACCAGACGAGGAAAAACGAAAAAAGATACACGGCTGGCAGAAAAGCAGCGAAAGCGAGTATCGGCTCCGCGCCATGATAACTCTCGCCAGCAGCGAACCGGGTATGGCGGTGATGCCAGACGGCCTAGACAGGGATTCCTGGTCGCTTACAGCAGCAGACGGCACTGTGATTGATCTGCGCTCTGCAACATCGCGCCCTGCGCATCCTGAAGACTATCTGGTAAAGAGCATAGCGATATCGGTGCAGCCGAATGCCATTTGCCCGACCTGGGAAAAATTCCTGCGGGAAATTATGGCCAATGATGAAGAGTTGATTAGCTTTATTCGCCGGGCGGTTGGCTACACCTTAACCGGCAGTACCAGGGAGCAATCTTTGTTCCTGCTCTGGGGCGGCGGTGCGAATGGTAAAAGCACTTTCCTAAAAGTGTTGCTGGAACTCCTGGGCGGCTATGGTATGCAATGCGCGGCAGATACTCTTATGGTGCAGGCTCGCGGCGGTGCGATAAGAAACGATATAGCCCGGTTGCGGGGTGCGAGGCTCATAGCAACCAGCGAGGTTGACGAAGGCCAGCGGTTCGCCGAGAGTTTTATAAAACAATGGACTGGGGAAGACCCGATAGTCGCTCGAATGTTGTATGGAGAACCCTTTCAGTTCCCGCCGATTGGAAAAATCTGGATGGCGATGAACCATAAACCTCTGATTCGCGGCAACGATAACGCTATATGGCGGCGCATCCGACTGATTCCTTTTACTGTTACCTTCTCGCCAGAGCGCCAGGATAAGGAACTTTCCGAGAAATTGCGGCGTGAACTCCCCGGCATTCTGAATTGGGCGCTTCGTGGCTGTGCGGAGTGGCAGGAGAAGGGATTGCAACCGCCAAAGAAAGTGACCTCGGCTACCCAGGAATATCGCAGCGAAATGGATGCGATTGGAGCCTGGATTAAAGAGAGTTGCAACACCGGCAGCGGGAAGACGCTGATTAGCACACTTTATAATGATTATAAATCGTGGTGCGAGAATAATGGCGAGTGGTGCTGCAATAAGCGTCTGTTTAGCCAGAAGCTTGAGGAACGGGAGTTTGAAAAGATACAGACTTCCGACCGGGTTGCTGGCGCTAAGGGGTGGTTCTTTATGGGTATAACCTTGGTACCGGTGGTAAAAAAATATTAGAGGTAAGAAGCCAGTCTGACCCCTGAACCCTTTTCGATGGGATAAAAACATAAACTATTAAATACAATTTTGGTTGCTATATAAGTTTACGTTTTTCCTCCCCGAAAGGGGTTAAAGGGTCGGAGATATTTCCCACGCTATGTCGCGATGCCGGTGCCGCCCAGCAACTTTTCCCGAAATTTTGTTTTTGGCACGTAAAAACCGGACTGAAAACGGAGGTGGCAGCCATGCGGCACTTACAACACACTAGCGTTACACCTACTTTTCGGCGGTATTACAGTGGAATGGCGACAGTTGCAATTTGCAGCAGCGGCGCAAACCGAACACCTTGTATTGTTTTTGCTTATTGGATCGGGAATTTTTGGTTACGGCGAATAGGCGCGTAAGTGGTGGTGATATTGAGTTTGGAGTTTCGTGTCGGAGTGGTTCCGTGTAATGATTTGAGTATGAATTTTAATATGAGAGGATAAAAATGAAAGCAGCAATTTACGCCAGATATAGCAGCGACAAGCAGTCTGAAAACTCGATAGAAGATCAGAATAGAAACTGCGAACAATATGCAGAAAAGAAGGGCTGGGAAATTATAAATAAATTTGCTGACTATGCGATTACCGGCACGACCAGAGCGCGGCCAGAATATTTAAGAATGCTAGAGGAAGCAGAGAAAGATGCGTTTGATGTTCTTATCGTTGACGATTTATCGCGCCTTTCCCGCGACGAAATTGAAATGAAAATAGTGATTCGCAAATTTGAATATGCTGGGATTCGTATTATTGCTGTTTCTGATAGTTATGATTCTGCCGATGAAAGCGGTGATATACAGGCTTCGATGCGAGCTTTTGTAAACCAGCTTTATATAAAAGATTTGCGAAAGAAAACTCATCGCGGCTTGGTTGGCAAAGTGCTGAACGGCCAGAGCGCCGGTGGCAGGGCTTATGGCTACAAGCGCGTTCCCATTGAGAATGCAGCAAGGCTTGACCCTAATGGTCGGCCAGTAATAGACGGTGTGCGCTGGGAAATTAACGAAGAAGAGGCCAAGTGGGTTCGGCAAATATTCGAGTGGTATGCTTCGGGCAAGTCTCCGAAAGCAATAGCGATGGAGTTTAACCGGCTAAAGATCACTTCGCCGCGAGGTTCGACTTGGGCGGCTAATTGTATTTACGGCGACGCCGAGAAGGGAACCGGCCTTATTAACAATCCCTTATATAACGGCCAATATGTTTGGAATAGAACCCGGTCGGCCAAGAATCCTGATACCGGCAAGAGAAAATATTTTAGCCGCCCTAAAACAGAATGGATAATAAAAGAAATGCCTGAACTGCGGATAATATCCGAGGAACTTTGGCATAAGGTAAAAGCACGGCAACAGGAAACCCGCCAGCGGTCTGCGAACCTACGCGCAGCCCTTAATAATCCCAACTCAAAAGCAAAACCTGGGAAATATATATTTTCTGGCCTCCTTAAATGTGGCTGCTGCGGGGCGAATTATACAATGTACAGCATCGCCAGCTATGCCTGCGCGACTAATGTAAACCGAGGCGACGCTGCTTGTGCTAACAAGCTGCGGGTTCCCCGGCGGGTAGTAGAAGATTGTCTGCTAGAATGCATACATGATGATTTATATTCTAAGGAGGCGTTTAGCTTGTTCCTAAAAGAAGTGGAAAGCGTATTGAGAAATAAACAAACCGAAGCCAAACCCGACACCGAAGTAACGAAGCGAAGCCTAGAAAAAGTGCAAAAAGAAATCGCCAACCTGGTGGAAGCGGTAAAAGACAGGGGATATGACCAGGTTATCGGTGCAGCTCTGGATAAAGCCCAGGCCGAAAAGGCGAAGCTAGAGACTTCCCTGGTGCCGCAAACCGGCTTACTTGGCAATATTAATAGCTTTTTGCCGCAAGCAAAGGCTCGCTATAAGGCACTTATTGACGATCTGGCATATACTTTAAGCCGCAATGTGCCGCAAGCCAGGGAATACCTAAAAACCCTGGTTGGCTCCTCAATTAAGCTAATCCCGCAAGCCGAGGGCTTTCTTATGGCTGAATTGCAACAATCAGCGGAGGGGCTGATAAAACTAATAGCCGGTGAAAAAGTTATAGTTGATGTGGTTGCGGGGGCTGGATTTGAACCAACGACCTTCAGGTTATGAGCCTGACGAGCTACCGGGCTGCTCTACCCCGCGATAATCGTTAATTAAAGATGGCCTTGATTAAGGATGGCCTTTCTATATTAAATAATCGCGATAAGCAAGAGGGGTTCTAAAGAAAACCGCTAAAGGATAAGCAAAGCAGATACCAGATAGGTCTATGGGCGAGGAAAATCAGAAAGTTGAAACAAACAGGATAATAAGTGACCGGCGGCGGCCAAATGCCCACCTTTACCCGGATCACCGGAATCGCCTGCGCCGCCGTGACGATAGCGTAACCCTCGGAATCACCTTCGCTTTTATATCTACCATCTGCTTCGCCCTCCAGGGCATTGTCGTTAAACTTGCCTATGCTGAACAGGCCAGCGTGATTGCCGTGCTTTTTTGGCGGAAAGCGGTATTTCTGCCCTTCTTTTGGATATTTGCACTGATGAGAATTCCGAGGGATAAGATATTCATTCGGAAAAATGATATAATTTTCAGCCTTACCGCAGGGGCCATAGGTTACTTTCTGGTGCCGCGAATGAGCATTACCGCACTCACGCTGATCGATGCCGGGATAGAGCGAGTAATCATGTTCTCTTTCCCAATCATGGTAATTCTCATCAATGCCCTGCTTGAGCGTAAATTCCCTGAAAAAAAGAATATCCTGATATTTTTTATGACTGAAGCGGGAACTTTCCTCCTGATCGGCGGAATGGAAAAAGATATATTATCTGAGAACCTCAAAGGCGCTGAGATAGTTTTTGCCGCAGCCGTAATACAAGCTATCTTCGTGATCATGACCCAGACGGTGATGAGAAGAATCGGCACCGTTTCTTTTATGCTATGGGCGCAAACCGGAGCCTCGCTGGCGGTGATTGCCGATCTATGGATCAATTGGACGCTTCCCGACCTGATGGTTAGTCAGAAAGCCTTTACGTTTATTATCCTGCTGTCTACTTTAAGTTTTCCGACTGCCGTTATGTTCACCGAAGCAGTGAGGCGGATCGGCGGTTCCAGCGTTTCCCTGATAAGTTCCAACGCCCCTATGCTTACCGTGCTATTCAGCTATTTGATATTGGGCGAGATATTGCTGCCCGACCAGCTATTTGGCGCCGCCATAGTAGTAGGAGCAATGGTTATTATGAATGGAAAAACACTAATGCAAATACTCACGCCCGGAAAACACGTACAGGTAACCAGGAAGTCCTTAAGGCCTTCAGCTATAGGTGATTAAGGCCGGAGAAGGCCAGCCTGAAAACCTTAATCATTCTCGATATTTCTATAGAAAAAGATCAATGAATCATTAATTTTCATTCATTAACCTTTTTTTAACCTTTTTCACGTATTATCTTTAAAATGCTCAAACCTATGGATTCAATCGATAAACTATGTCTAAAACCGTATGGGATATAATTAATTCTAAACAAGATGGGGGGTTGGCTGTATTGGCTCCATATAGGGAGCCACTGACCTACGGAGGGTTTAAAGCACAAATTCTCCATACTACCAACCAGCTTTATAATTATGGTTTAGATGAGGAGAGCAGGGTCGGTGTCGTAGTGCACGGCGCAGAGATGGGAGTGATGACCATGGCGGCAATGAGCTTCTTTGTTGCCAATCCATTCAGCGTCATGAATAAGGCCGATGAACTGGAAAAATATTTCAGACTTTGCGGCACTAAAATCCTGGTTACATCAGAATCCTGTCCTGATGCATTGGCGGCAGCGGAGAATGTTGGAATTCCGGTAATATATTTGAGGCAGCGGATTAAGGGATCGGTAGGCAGCTTTTCCCTATTTAACCGCGATGGCCAAGAATTGAAAGCAGGCCAATCTGCGATTATTCACCCTTCCGCAGAGGATTATTCTTTATTCCTGCTTACCTCCGGCACCACATCTGATCCCAAGGTTGTGCCGATAAGGCATAGGAACCTATATGCCTCTGCCAAGGGCCTTGCCGAGGATATGGGATTGAACAGCGGCGACATGGCGCTGAATCCTGGAATGCCCTTGCATCATGCGGGAGGGCTGGGTGTCAATTTTCTCACATCGTTTTATGTCGGCGGCAGCGTTTATTTACTGCCGGACTGGCAGGGCGGCAGAGGCTTCGCCGATATAATAACCGAAAATCCAATCACCTGGATGACCGCTATCGACGGTCATTACCGAGCGATTGCAAAAAACTGCACCCATGATGTGGATTATGCGGGAAAAGTTAGAAACAGCCGAATAAAAGTTTATAGAATCGGCTCTACTCCTTCCACCGGAGAATTGGTCGGCATGGTTACCGATATGCTTCCGAATGCGAGACCGCTGGCTGGGTTCGGGATGACGGAGGCAACTGGGTATATCGGCTATCAGCTAACTGATGAGGACATTGCCTCGCATAGACAATCACAGAACAATGAGGGGTTCCTATGCCGCCTGCCGCGCAATGGGGTCGATATAAAAATAATAGGTGCGGATGGAAACCCGGTTCTGGATGGCACTCCCGGCGAGTTGGTCATAAGAGGTGATAAAGTAATTACCGAATATCTGGTAACGCCCTCCGATCCGGATGTAAATCAAAACAGCTTTACTTCCGATGGTTATTTGAAAACTGGCGACCTGGTTGTAGAGCGGGATGGGGTTTTATATATAGTCGGAAGATGCAAGGATACTATACGAGTCAACGCCCAAACGGTTATTCCTGCGGAAGTTGAGGAAGTCTTAAAAAGGCACGAGTTATTAAAAAACCGCCCGGTCTATGTGTTCGGAATTCCCCATAACAAATCTGGACAGGCGGTTGGGGTAGTAATCCAGGTCGAAGGCGAATATTTTTCAGAACCGGAAAAGCGCCATGCTTTATATGGGGAGTTGAAACGAATGTGCCAAATGAGTCTAGAATCATTCAAAGTACCGGGTGTATGGGTAATCGCTGATCAGGTTCCGACCGCAGGTCTGCTCGGCAAGATCAGTAGGAGCAATTTACATATGGCTTTCGAACTGCATAAACTGGAGGATATTCAATCACCCAGGAAGGGTAGCTCCTTCCTGCTTACTTGGTCAACACATCAAGACCCAAAATTACAGTCTGCTGCGGTTAGAATTCATGATAGAAAATAAGCCTAACTGTCTCCACATTGCCGCATCACTGCCAACAATAGCGAATTTATGGTATATAAGCCGGAATCCAACCACTCAGCATCTCAAAATCAGTACAATATATTTGACAATTTCCTCAATGTGGCTATATTTGCCGCCTCTTGGAGCAATTTATAGGGTAAAATGACGAAAAGAATTCAATCGAAATACAAGGTGAGCCGCCGTTTAGGCGTCAACCTCTGGGGCCGGGCAAAAGACCCGATAAACAAAAAGAATTTCCCACCGGGGCAGCATGGCGCGTCCGGTGCGCACCGCAAGGCTTCTGATTTCGGGACTCAATTGAAAGCCAAGCAGAAACTGAAAGGCTATTACGGCAATATTTCCGAGCGCCAGATGCGCGCAGCTTACCGCGAGGCATTGCGCCGCCGTGGCGATACTGGTGAAATCCTGGTCGGCCTGCTGGAGCGTCGCCTGGATATGGTAGTTTATCGCATGAATTTCGTGCCGACGATATTCGCCGCCCGCCAGTTCGTAAGCCACAAGCATGTGCTGGTGAACGGCAAATCGGTCAATATCGCAAGCTATCAGGTGAAAGAGGGCGATACCGTCGAAGTACGCGAGAAATCCCGCCAGATTCCGATAGTTATCGAAGCGCTGCAAAACCCGGAGCGCTCTGTTCCTGAATATATCAAGGTTGAGGGCAATGGGCTGAAAGGCACCTTCGTCCGCACCCCGACGCTGGCTGACGTTCCTTATCCAGCGATAATGGAGCCGCATCTCGTAGTCGAGTTTTATTCCCGTTAAGGTGTCAATTCCTGAGAAAGCAGGAACTCAAGCGAAGCCTCGCGCAGCTTAGCGCATCACCGATCAACACCGGGACGATGTGGCCTTTCGGTGTCGATTATCGGTATTTATGCTATCGGAATTGATGGTCTCTTGGCGTCCTGATTTCAGTGAGGCGCTCGGCGCTCGTCATTAATCGCGGTTTTGCATCATCGCTAACGTCAGCGAAGCTCTCCATAGGTACATTTAACCCTGGTTTCCGAGCAGCATCACGCAAAAGAATATCTTGATGACGTCCTAAGAATAAGGCTTTTTCCAATTCCTGCTTATCACCAGGAGGAATTTTCTCAGAGCCTGAGATACGGAAAATGCTTTCCAGTTCTATGGTATGGTCGGTCACCCCACGAAATCTTTGCGCAACAGTGACCCCTGCTAACCCCAAATCTTTCTGAGACAACCTATAAAGAGTAGTTAGCCCTCTTAAAATCCCTGTAGTTTGGGACTGTTCTCCTTCCGGCACTCTTGCTCGATCTCTTATGATAATGCGAGTCTCTGCTGCCGCCTGGTATAATTCCTCTCTTTTTTCCAGCGCATTCAAGGCGCTGGTTATTGTATCGATATGGGACTTATGTGGTGAGGTCGCGCCGGCGAACCAATTATCAAGTTGTGGTGTGGTAATGTCTCCTTTGCATAATTCGGGTACCTTAATTCTGGCAACGCTTTTCTCTTGCAAAAGTATCTCCAGCGCCCGTGCGATTGGGGTGGGCATTTCTTTTTTCTCCCGTCCTTTTCTCTCATTATCCTCTGCCATCAATTTCAGGAAATGTTCCTCAATAGTTATTTCAGGATTGCTGGCCATCCCGGCAGCCTGGTTGCCAAAAACGTCTAATAATGTTTCTCCATTGAACCCTAAGCCACTCACTATAACCTTTATATTATCTTCGATAGGAATATTGCGGCCAGTTGTTAATCCAGAAAGAGTGGTTCTCTCCATACCACAACGTTCCGCAGCCGATGTAATTGGGGGCCTCTTACCTTGTTTCGGACCCTTAGGAAGATCGGCTTTATCTATAAGCGCCAGGATAAATTTCGGACATTTCAGGGAATTACGGAAAAGCTCTCCTGCTTTTTGAGACTCGGCAAAGCGTTGCTCATAAAATTTCTCCTCTTTATGGCTCAGCCGCAACTGACCCTTCAGATCATTAGCTGCATTATCGGAAGGGCAGCTAGCTCCCATGCTTCCTACCCAGCCTTCAATCGAAGAAGCTGCCCAGCCGGTTAATTCTTCCAAATGGTCTTTGCCTAGTTCAACAAATTTTCCCCTTACGATGGCCCAATTCTCATAAATTTCCTCCGCCCGCATTACATGCAATTGGCATGCGGATAATTCTTCGGAATCCGGAATTTTTCGCCTTTGTACATTCAAAATTGCTACTTCAGCATCGGAAAACTTGCTCATATCGATGACATATCGGGATTTTATTAAAAACCCCAAATAATCACCAAAATGGATCATTGCTTGCGCGTTTTTATCCATGAACCTACTCCTATACCTAGAGGTAGTTTAAACGAGAAAGGTTAATAAATCATTAATTATGCAGCGGCTTTTATCGTTAATTGCGATAAAACGTGAGATAAGGCTTGGGTCATCTGCTCCATCATCTCGTTCGTATGCAGCGGCGTCGGCGTTATGCGCAGGCGCTCCTTGCCTTTGGGCACTGTGGGGTAGTTGATATGCTGGACGAAAATATCGTACTCCTCAAGCAGCCTAAGCGATGCCTCGCGGCTTGAGTGAGGATCGCCAATCAGCACTGGAATGATGTGGCTCTCAGTATCAATTATCGGAATATTGGCCGCGATCAGCATTTTCTTCAGTTTTGCCACGTTTTCCTGATGCTTTTCCCTTTCTGAATTACTCGTTTTCAAATGCCGAACGCTGGCAAGAGCCGCGGCGGCGATGGCGGGCGGCAATGCGGTCGAAAAAATAAATCCCGGTGCGAATGAACGTATTGCATCCACCAGGCCCGCCGATGCGGCGATATATCCCCCGATGACGCCGAATCCTTTCGCCAGCGTTCCCTGGATTACCGTGACGCGGTGACTCAAATTTTCCCGGTCGGAGATTCCGCCGCCTTTGTTGCCATAAAGGCCTACGGCATGGACTTCGTCCAGGTATGTCATCGCATTATATTTATCGGCAAGATCCCAGATTTCCTTGATTGGCGCGATGTCGCCATCCATAGAATAAACCGATTCGAAGGCAATAATTTTCGGGCGGTTGATATCCACTTGCCGCAAAAGTTCTTCCAGATGTGCTACATCATTATGCCGGAAAATATGCTTCTCGGCCTTGGATTTCCTGATGCCTTCAATCATTGAAGCGTGATTCATCTGGTCGGAAAAAATCACCGCATTCGGCAGTAACGCGCCCAAAGTTGCCAGCGTAGTTTCATTCGCCACATAGCCGGAAGTGAACACCAGCGCCGATTCCTTATCATGCAAATCTGCAAGTTCGCGCTCTAGTAACACCAGCGGGTGATTGGTGCCGGAAATATTGCGCGTCCCCCCTGCCCCGGCGCCCATTTTCTGTGCCGCATCGACCATCGCCGTCACCACCTTCGGGTGCTGACCCATCCCCAGATAATCATTGCTGCACCAGAGGATTATATCACGTCCGCTCTTATGATCGCGCGCCAGCGGGAATTTCCCGGCGATGCGCTCAATGTCGGTGAACTGCCGGTAATTGCCTTCGGCTTTGAGTTTGGCCAGGCTTTTAGCGAAATGATTTTCGTAATTCATGATTTTTGGCTTATAGCATATAGGCGGTAATTAATAAACAGGGAAACCGAGAATAATACCAGCGCCCCGGCCTGGTGCGCAGCGGCGAAGAGTACCGGAACATGGTTCACCAGGGTTAAAATCCCGAGAAGAACTTGTATAAGTGCCACGGCCAGCAGCAACCCGGCAGCCTTATCTCCAGGATTCTTTACCCGGAAAATCAAGATAAGTATGAACAAAATAAACGCCATCATACGGTGCTGGAACTGGATTGTCGCCGGATTTTGCAAGAAATTCAGCCACAATGGATGCAGGAAAAAAATATCCTCCGGGATAATATGGCCGCCCATCAGGGGAAAATCATTATATATCAGCCCAGCATGCGTCCCCGATACGAATGCGCCGAGGATGGTTTGGAATAGGATGAAAGCGCTGATAGCGAGGGAGTGCAGAGTGCGAAGTGCTGAGTTAAGAGTTGCCTTCTCTGCACTCTGCACTTCGCACTCTGCACTATTAAGCCCCGCCCAGAGTAACATCGCATAAATCACAAATCCAAGAAAAAGATGCAGTGCCAGCCGATAGTGACTGACCGCGGGATTATCAACCAACCCGCTTTTTACCATGTACCAGCCAATAAATCCCTGCAACGCGCCAAGCAGAGCGATAGAAAAAAGCTTCAGAGCGAGATTTTTCCCGATTTTTTTCGTGATGATGAAAAATAATAGCGGAACGAGAAAAACCAGCCCGATAATACGGCCCAGAACACGGTGGATATATTCCAGCCAGAAAATGTTTTTGAATTCCTCCAGGCTCATGTCGTAATTTATTTTCAGATATTGCGGAGTTTGCTTATAGGCAGCGAAAAGATTTTGCCAATCGCGCACATCCAGTGGCGGAATCACGCCTTTCACCGGCTGCCAGCTAACAATCGACAAGCCGGATTCGCTAAGCCGCGTCAACCCGCCGATGATCACTATCAGGAAAACCAACGCGGCACAGGCAAAAAGCCAGATGGAAATATGGGCCTTGTCATTCCCGCGAAAGCGGGAATCCATCGTGCGGCATACTGAGAATTCTCTGGGATATGGATCCCCGCCTTCGCGGGGATGACAACGTTGTTTAAGGGGCATCGCCAGCTTTTATCTTTACTTATCTCAATGGTTGCGTGAATATTTAAGACTAAGAAACTAACCCATTTGCATATGACTGGAAACGATTATCTGCTATTCTCTCCCGCCGCCCGCAAAACCGTGAAACTTGCAAGGCTATGGTTGTATAACGCTGTGTTCGCACTCGGTGTCGCCGGTCTTTTTGCCCTGCCGCCGGTGATTTTACGGAAAACGCTGGCAGGCGTAGCCGATGCGCGGCGCATATTCGATACGGCGTTAATTATCCACGTCAACATGTCGGAGCTGGTCTGGCTGGTTTCGATATGCTGTCTGGTTTTCTCGTTAAGAAGCGCGGAAAAGCTTTATTTTTTCAGCCGTGGCAGCGCGTTCCTGGCGATATTTGGCACCTTACTGATGGCGATTTCCCCACTAATCGCAAAATCCATTCCCTATACCAACGATTACATTCCGATCCTAGGCAATATCTGGTTCATGCTGGGTCTCGCCTGCTTCACCGCCGGAGCGCTGCTGCAATCGGCGATCTGCCTTTGCAGTTTTAGGTTTTCCTGGAAATTCGACGATAATTTCGCTAGGAGCTTCGCCGCATATTCTACCGCCGTAATCATTCTGATCGCGTTCCTGTGTTTCGCACTTTCAGCCAGGGAATTGAAAAGCGCCGCTTTAGCAGCGAAAGATTATTATGAAAATCTATTTTGGGCGGGCGGACATACTTTGCAGTTCGCCTATATCCAGATGATGGTTTTTGCCTGGTTGTGGGTGGGCAGGGTTGAAAGCAAACCGTGGCAAACGATTTTCATCTATTCGTTCGCATTGGCGATGGTGATCGCGGCACCTTTCATATATCTCGAATATCCTGTCCTGTCCGGGGAATTCCCAGATTTCTTCACACGCCAGATGCAATACGGTTTAGGTCTTGCGCCGCTGCTGGCGGGAATTCTTTTGTTATTCTCCCATCGCAAGAGCGGGGTAACGGGATCAGAGAAAAACGCTATCGTCTTTTCTCTGCTTCTTTTCATCGCCGGAGGAATTATTGGTTTCATGATCCAAGGCAGCAACGCCATAATCCCGGCACATTATCATGGCTCTATTGTCGCGGTGACGCTCAGTTTCATGGCGCTGGTATATGATATCCTGCCACGACTTGGGTTCAAAAAACCCTTGGGGAAAATAGCCGCTTGGCAGCCGGTAGTTTATGGAACCGGCCAGCTCATGCACATCAGCGGTCTTGCCATAATGGGCGGTTACGGGGCGCTCCGGAAAGCCGCTGGCTCCTCCGCGACAATCGATACCATCATCGGCAAAGCCATGTTTTTCAGCGGCGGGGGATTAGCTATCATAGGTGGGTTCCTTTTCGTTTTCATCGCCGTGAAGACAATCGTGGGGAAAAATGCCTAGCGCGATCGGCAATTTCGTCGTTGGCATGGTCGGCAATATAGTAATCTTCATCGGCTCGATTTTCCACTCCGGCCAGCACTATCCGCAATTGGACCTAGAGAACGTAATATATATGGATGTTCCGGCCGGTAGGGTGGTTATTCAAATGTTGCCGGAAACTGCGCCGCTGCATGTGCAAAGGGTAAAACAATTGGTGCGCGAACATTATTACGATGGCTGTCCGTGGCACCGGGTGATACCTTATTTTATCGCCCAAACCGGTGACCACACTGGTACCGGCCTTGGCGGAACCGGCGTGAATATCCCGGCGGAATTTTCCAATATTCCATTCAAGCGCGGGACGGTGGCGATGGCGCGTAGGCAGTGGGAAAACAGTGCCGACAGCCAGTTTTTCATCGTGCTCAAAGATTCGGAATATCTGAACGGCAAATTCACCGTATGGGGCAAGGTGATAGACGGCATGGCGGTAGTCGATAAGATAAAAAAAGGCGACGCTAAGGAAGGAAAGGTCAAAGACCCGGACGTAATAATTGACATGCGGATCGCTGCGGATGTTATAGCTAACTAACCTAATATTCACGCATTTGCGGTAGGAGGAAATTGGCAAGGAGCAAACTATAAATTATTTCGCATAGCGGTTCCTATTCGGAATAATTTTAGCGCAGCTCAATTGCCAATTTCCTACACCGTCCAAAGGATTGCTGCAGAAATTGCAATCCGCGTTGTCAAGACGCTTGGGAATAGGGTAAACTATTCCCTGCACGCCTTTCCTAGCGGGCTGGCAATTTCTGCTACGCAACAAATGTGTAAATATTAGGTTAGTTAGCTATAAGTGAAACTCACCGATTTCGATTTTAATCTGCCGCTGGAATTAATCGCCGATTACCCCACAAATCCAAGGGATTCGGCTAGATTGCTCGTCGCATCCAAAGGAATTCTCGATAAAACGGTTGCGAATTTGCCGGAGTTTTTATTGCCCGGCGATGTGATGGTTTTTAACGATACGAAAGTGATTCCGGCGCGGCTGATTGGAAAATGCGGGAATGCAAAAGCTGAGGTTACACTGCATAAAAAAATTACCGGGAATTCATGGTGGGCATTCGCGAAACCGGCGAAAAAAATGAAAATCGGAGAAAATTTTATCGTGGCGGAAAATTTTTCCGCAAAGGTTCTGGAAAAGAATGCAGGTGAGGTTTTGCTGGATTTCGAGAATGCAAATAATTTTTCCGCGCTGCTTGAAAAACACGGCACAATGCCGCTGCCGCCTTATATAAAAAGGAAAGAAAAAAACGCTGCTGATTCGGAAAATTACCAAACCATTTTCGCTAAGCAAGAAGGTGCGGTTGCTGCTCCCACCGCTGGGTTACACTTCACTAAAAATCTTTTGCAGCAGATAAAGGATAAAGGCGTTAATATCGTTTTTGTGACGCTGCATGTCGGCGCGGGAACGTTCCTGCCGGTGAAAGTGGATAATATAAAAGACCATAAAATGCATTCTGAATTTTTTTCTATCGACGAAAAAGCGGCCGCTGCTATCAACAATGCGAAAAGGATTATTGCTGTAGGCACAACATCACTTCGCGTACTAGAAACCGTTGCAAATCAAAAAGGCCAGGTGAAATCAGCCAGTGGCGATACCGATATTTTCATCACTCCCGGCTATACATTCAAAACTGCTGATATACTGCTCACCAATTTTCATCTGCCGAAATCGACCCTTTTCATGCTAGTTTCTGCTTTCGCTGGGATGAAAAAAATCCGCGATATTTACAAGCATGCGATAAAAAACCGCTATCGTTTTTTTTCCTACGGCGACGCATGTTTGCTATATAGGGCCAAATGAAATTCAAAATCACCGCAACATCCGACAAAGCACGAACCGGAGAAATCCGCACCGCGCACGGCATCATAAAAACTCCAGCATTCATGCCAGTTGGGACGGCGGCCACAGTGAAGGCAATGCTACCGGAATCGGTGAGGGCGACGGGCGCGGATATAATACTAGGCAACACTTATCACTTGATGCTACGCCCCGGCGCGGAAAGAATCGCAAAGCTTGGCGGGTTGCATAAATTTATGAATTGGCCCGGTCCAATACTCACCGATTCCGGCGGATTTCAGGTGATGAGCCTGGCAAAACTGCGCAAAATCGATAAAGATGGTGTAACTTTCCAATCGCATATTGACGGCGGCGAACATCGACTCACGCCAGAAAAATCCATGGAGATCCAGCACCTGCTTGGGTCAGATATCACGATGGTTTTTGATGAATGCACGCCATATCCCGCCACGCACGAGGAAGCGGAAGATTCGATGCGGCTCTCGCTGGAATGGGCGGAAAGATCTAAACAGGCTTTCATTCCGAGTCCCGGACACGCGCTTTTCGGTATCGTGCAGGGTGGAATTTATCCAGATTTACGGGAGGAATCGGCACGCGCATTGGTGGATATAGGTTTTGATGGCTATGCTATCGGCGGGCTGGCGGTTGGCGAGGGACAAGAGGAAATGTTCAACGTGCTAGATTATACTATTCCCCTATTGCCGGAAAATAAGCCGCGCTATTTAATGGGTGTTGGCAAACCGGATGATATAATCGGTGCTGTAGCCCGCGGAATTGATATGTTCGATTGCGTGATTCCAACCCGCTCGGGCCGCAATGGGCAGGCGTATGTGCGCGGTGGAACCATCAATATTAGAAATGCTGAATATGCCGACGATCTGCATCCGCTAGACCCCGAATGCCTATGCCCGGCCTGCCTGGATTATGCACGCGCCTATCTACATCACCTGGTGAAATCGAATGAAATCCTGGGCTCGATGTTGATGACCTGGCACAATTTGCAATATTATCAAGATTTAATGAAGGGGTTGCGGGAGGGGTAAGATAGGAAAACCCTCCGCCACTGCTCCCCTAAATACAAAATAGCTTATCTTTGAAATGCGGCTTCAGCAGCTTTGCCATAACCTTCACCAATAAGCAGCATCTGGTAACGGCCTAAATCCGCTTTCGCATTTTCTTTTAATCGAGCAATAATAGGTCCAGGATGAACTATCCTTGGAAGATAGTCAGCATCTGGATCGCCTCGTTCAATAGCCCTAGCATTATTGAGCATTTCAGCTTGCATAGCTATTTCAAGGGCAAAATTGGGATTTTCCATATCCCGAAGAAATTCACTAATGCTTGAGGTTTTTTCTGCTGTAGATAACTTTTGGAAAGTTTTGCTCATACATTCTCCCTACGGTGAAGTTACACTAGGAGAGACACTAACATAGTAATGTTAAAGAATTATTACAGGAATGTTAAACTTTTGTTAAATTTATAAACGTTGAAGATTATATGGCTGTTTTGCTATATCTTCGCCCCTATGCGCGAAAAGAAAATATGGGTTTTGCTTGATGAACGGGCGGGGAATGCCAGCCAGTCGCTGGGCGTTGCGGAGGCTTTGGGTTGGTCGTTCGAAACGAAAAAAATAGAATTCACGCCGCTCATTAAGCTACCAAATTTTCTCATAAACCGCACTTCATTTGGCATCGCAAATCCTGCCGAATTGCAGCCTCCATGGCCGGATATCGTGATAGCGACCGCCCGCCGGCTCGCCGCCGTTGCTACTTATATAAAAACGAAAAATCCACAAACTTTTCTCGCGCAAATTCAATGGCCAACCTTTCCCGCATGGGATTTCGATCTTATCGCCGCACCACTGCATGATAGGGCCAAAGACGCAGCCAATGTTTTTCACACTATCGGCGCGCCGCACCGGGTGACGGATGAATTGCTGAAACAAGAGGCGGACAAATGGCGCGCGCACCTTGCCGAATTTCCCGCACCCAGGTTCGCGGTTTTAATCGGCGGCAGCTCGCACCGCAAAGGGTTTGATGCGAAACACGCGAAAAAGCTGGCGGAATTGGCCTCAACAGCGGCGAAATCCTCCGGCGGTTCGCTGCTCATTACCACCAGCCGCAGAACCAGCGCGGAAATGGTTTCCACATTAACTGCAAACCTCGACTGCAAATATTTCCTGCATGATTGGCGTGAAGGCGCGCCTACTGCTGGCGAAAATCCCTATTATGGATTCCTTGGCCTATCTGATGCGATAATTGCCACCGGCGATTCGGTTTCGATGTGTTCGGAAGCAGCGGCCACGGGAAAGCCTCTATACATCTATTCTTCCGGCGATTTCACCACCGGCAAATACCGCAAATTCCACCGGGCATTATACGAACGCCGGTTGGCTAAGTCCCTGGAGGAAATAAATTCCGGCCTATTTACGCCACCGGGAAAGTTAAATGACAGCCTTGCCGTGGCGGCAGAGATAAAACGACGGATTCTTTTGTAGCAAAAAACCTTTGCAATCCTTAGGGATTTCAGTTATAAGCGCCGCCTCACTCGTTTTTTAGTGTAGTTTTTTAAACGATAATAAAAAGGAGATTCATATGGCCGTTCAAGCAATAGTATTACAAGCGGAAGCCCGCGCAAAAGCCGGAAAAGGTGCGTCACGCGCACTGCGCCGCAGCGGAAAAGTCCCGGCGATTATTTACGGCGGCAAAGACAAAGAATCCATGATTTCGCTGGATTCCAAGGCATTTTACAAAGAATTTTCCCGCTCCGGGTTCATGTCCCGCATAATCGATTTAAAAGTTGGCGAAAAAAGCAACCTGGTACTGCCGAAAAACGTTCAGCTGCATCCAGTGAACGATACGCTGGAGCATGCAGATTTCATGCGTGTTTCCAAGGATGAAAAACTGCATGTGATGGTGAAAATCATCTATAACAACATCGAAAAATCAGCCGGTGTGAAACGCGGCGGGATATTCAACGCCGTGCGCCGCGAAGTGGAACTGATCTGCGATTTCGACAAGATACCGGAATCAATATCAGTCGATGTAGCTGGCCTAGAAATCGGTGATAGTATCCACATTAACGATGCCAAATTGCCTGAAGGTGTGCAAACCGCTATCCGCGGCCGTAATTTCACGTTGGCCACCGTCGTTGGCAGGCTCTCGGAAGAAGAGGAAGAACGCCGGGCGAAAGAGGCGGAAGCCGCAGCTACGGAAGCTCAGGCCGCACTCAAAGCCGCCGATGCCGCAGCGAAAGCCGGTCCTGCCGCAGCTCCGGGCACAGCTCCCGCAGCTGGCGCAGCCGCTCCAGCTGGTGGCAAAGCCGCCGCTCCCGCCGCCGCTGGCAAAGCTCCGGCCGCTGCTGCTGGCAAAGCTCCTGCCGCTCCTGCCGCCGAAAAGGGCAAGGAACCGAAGAAGTAGCATTCTTGCAATATTATTTACTCAGCCGTCATTCCTGCGCAAGCAGGAATCTAAGATTCCGGATAAATCGCTTTGCGATGTTCCGGAATGACGCCGATTAAAAAATGCTCCTCCTGGTCGGTCTTGGCAATCCCGGTTCCGAATATGATGGAACCCGGCATAATATTGGGTTTGCTACCATCCGTTTCATAACCGAATATTATAAATTCACCGCTTACAAGCGGAAATTTTCCGGGCATTACGCAACCGGCGAGATAGACGGACATAAAATCCTGACCTTAATGCCCGCCACTTACATGAACAATTCCGGCGTTTCTGTGAACGAAGCGGCGAGTTTTTATAAAATTCCATTGCCGGATATTTTTGTTTTCCATGACGATCTTGATTTGGAACTCGGGCGCATAAAAGTAAAAACCGGCGGCGGCAACGGCGGACATAACGGACTTGCCAGTTTGGATGAACATATCGGCAATGAATATACCCGCATAAGAGTCGGCATTGGGCACCCGCTGCGCCGTAGCGCTAGCGAGGCGAGCCCGGGAAACAAGGATGTGGTTACCGACTACGTTCTTACCAAATTCAAAAAAACGGAAAAAGCAGTTGCCGATAAAGTCATAATAAACATCGCCGATCATCTGCCGTTTTTACTGAACGATCACCCGGATAAATTCATGAGCAAAATCGCGGAACAAATCAATGGGCTTTAAATGCGGGATTGTCGGACTGCCAAACGTTGGGAAATCCACGTTATTTAATGCGCTGACCTCAACGATGATGGCTGAGGCGGCCAATTACCCGTTCTGCACCATTGAGCCGAATATCGGCCGCGTTTCGGTGCCGGATGAGCGGTTGGACAAGCTGGCCAAAATTGCGAGCAGCGCCAAAATAATTCCTACCCAACTCGAATTCGTCGATATAGCGGGCTTAGTGCGCGGCGCCAGCAAGGGCGAAGGCCTCGGCAACCAATTCCTCTCGCACATCCGCGAGGTGGATGCGATTTTGCACCTGCTGCGCTGCTTCGAGGACAAGGATATTACGCACGTTGAAAATTCCATCGATCCGTTGCGCGATGATGAAATAATCACCACCGAATTGATATTGGCTGATTTGGAAAGTCTAGAAAAACGCCTACCAGCATTGGAAAAAAAATCAAAAAGCGATCCGGAGGCAAAAGCACAAATCGCTGCAATGAAGGATGTTTTCGCTATTTTGGCAGCGGGAAAGCCAGCACGGGAATATCCAAACAAGGCGGCACTCAAAGATTTGCAACTGATTACCGCAAAGCCGGTGCTGCATATCTGTAACGTTGAGGAATCGACCGCAGCAAATGGAAATACACTATCAGAAAAAGTAAAAGCTACGTACAGCGAATCAGTGATAATTTCCGCTGCAATCGAAGCGGAAGTGGCATCACTCGGTAATGATGAGGAAAAAAAGGAATTTTTGGAATCGTTGGGGCTCAGCGAAACCGGCTTAAACCGGGTCATCCGCGCCGGATATAAATTGCTCGGGCTCATCACATTTTTTACCATCGGCCCGAAAGAGGCGCATGCCTGGACGCTGCGCAGCGGCGCCACAGCACCGGAAGCCGCGGGCGTTATCCACACCGATTTCCAAAAAGGTTTCATCCGCGCCGAAACCATCTCCTGCGATGATTACATCAAATTTAACGGCGAGCAGGGCGCGAAAGAAGCGGGAAAATTAAGGCTGGAAGGCAAGGATTATATCGTGAAGGACGGGGATATATTCCATTTCAGGTTTAATGTTTGATTTAAGAGTGGTCATTCCCGCCCTTCCCTTTGTCATTCTGCTACGCCCACAGCCACTTACAGCGAAATATTAAATTTTTATTAAAATCCATTTCCCGCCTTGGGCATAGGCGGGAAATGTGGTATATTACAGGCTGCTTAGGTTCTTACCTTATGGAGGAAATATTTTCCTTGTCCTCCGCTTTTTTCCGCACATGTTGTGTGGTATGGCTGAGGCGTTTCCTCCAGGGCGCTCCCCCCAAGGACTTGGGAGCAAGGAGGGAAGACCTATGCTGGTTCTGTCCAGGAAGAAGAACGAGAGCATTGAGGTCGGCGACATCACGCTCACCGTCCTCGAGGTGCAGAACAGGAGGGTTCGACTCGAAATCCTCGACCCCCAACAGGGGGTGGTAGACCGGTGGTTTGTGCCTAGGAAGCCGATAGTAATCGGCAACCAGCAGAGATCACCCTGACTATTGTCGAGATCCCCAAGGCCGGTAAGGTGCGGCTCGGGATCGAGGCTCCGCGGGACGTCCCCATCGTTCGGGATGATATGTCCCCGGAAGCGGCGGATGCTATTCGTCGCTACGCAGCCGAGGCCCAGGTAAAGCCTCTGGACGCCGAAGACGAAGATTACCTTCGGTGGTGGGAAGAAGACCAACGCCGACGCGATAGCGGTAAGTAAAATAGGCAACCTGGAGCAATGATTGCTCTATAGGTTGCTAAGAGGGGAAAGGGTGGCATGATGCCACCCTTTTTCTTTTTTAAACCGCCGCTAATTCAAGATAAATAGTATATTTCGTCATTGCGAGCAGAGCGAAGCAATCCAGTACTTTGCAACACTCTGGATTGCCACGTCGGCCGTTGGCCTCCTCGCAATGACGATCAACTAAGCATGCCCGACATCGGGGGAGAGGCGGTACATATCCACTCCGGCGGATTTAGCGGCGCCTTGCCATTTCCGGCCGTTTTCCATGCCGAATATCAATTCCTCGCTGGCGGGAACGGTGAGCCAGCTATTCTGCTGCAACTCCTGTTCCAATTGCTGAGGCCCCCATCCGGCATAGCCGAGCGCGAACAGCCGCTGCTTCGGCCCCTGGCCTTCCGCTATATCTTTCAATATCTCAACGCTCGACGATAATGAAACACCCTGGTTGATGTTTATGGTTCCGAGTTTCTGGTAATCAGCACTGTGCAGGATGAATCCGCGCGCCGAATCCACCGGCCCGCCGAAATGCACCGGCAGATATATTTGCTGGCCGTGCGTATCAATGTTGAAATGCCGCCATAACAGCGAGCCGTTCAAATCTTCGAGTGCTTGGTTGATGATGATGCCCATCGCCCCGTGCTCGCTATGGCTGCACAGGTAAATCACCGCTTTGTTGAAGCAAGAAAACCGAAGGCCCGGCGTTGCGATTAGCAACTGCCCTTCCAGGTACCCATCCTTTTTTGTCCTGTTGAATTCGGCCATATCTGATATATACCAAATAAGTTCTAATAAAGATAGTTTCAAGAGGGCTTAGAATCATTTGGCGGTATATACCAAGCTGGCAGCGGCAGAAATAAAAAGCCTCGTAAATCAATATGATATAGGGGAGATGAAGGATTTTCGCGGCATCGAGGAAGGATCGGAAAATACCAATTATTTGATCCAGGCCAGTGCAGCAAAACACATATTGACGATTTATGAAAAACGGGTGCAGCCGGAGGATCTGCCGTTTTTCTTGAAGCTAACCGAGCATCTGGCGGATCGCGGCATTCCCTGTCCCCGGCCGGTGCATGATAAAAACGGCAATGTGCTCAAGGAAATAAAGGGCAAGAATGCGGCGATCGTGAGTTTTCTGAACGGCAAATCGGTTAGTAAAATAACGCCAACGCATTGCCAGGAAGTGGGGGAGATGCTGGCGAAAATGCACCTGGCGGCTGATGGTTTCCCGCTGCAGCGGCACAATAATATCGGCAAGGAAAGTTGGCGGGAATTGTTCGGGAAAATAGCGGGCCGAATTTCTGAAATTCCGGAAATTAAATCCGATATTATAAATCAGGCGCTGGATAAGCTTGATAATGAATGGCCGGCAAATCTTCCCGCCGGAATCATCCATGCCGATTTATTTCCCGACAATGTTTTTTTTACGCGCGACAAGCTCACCGGCGTTATCGATTTCTATTTCGCCTGCAATGATTTTCTGGCGTATGATTTAGCGATATGCGTCAATGCTTGGTGTTTCAACGCGGAGTGGAATTATTTAGCCGGGCGGGCAGAGGCGATGTTTGCCGGGTACGATTCGGTGCGGAAGATTACGCCCAAAGAATCGGAAAATTTCCCGATATTACTCCTGGGTGCAGCACTAAGGTTCCTACTCACCCGTACATATGATTGGTTGAATCCATTAACCAGAAAACGCGACCCCCAGGAATATTGGCAGAAACTCAATTTTTTTCTTAACCAACGGCTTCCTCAGCCCCTTTCGCCGCCATGTAATCCTGGGTGCGGAAAAGGCGGATGACTCTTTCCACCTCATGCTCGGCTATGCCGAAATGGTAGAGCGCCGCCGCGCCGAGCCGGAGCGAAGTTTCGAGTGTTTCCGGCACCACCAGGGTCGCACCGGATTCTTCGAGGTTTTTCACATCATCCAAATCCTTGGCGCGGGCGTATAGCGGCAGCTGCGGGAAATTATCATGCACCGTCTCCACCGCCGCCTTGGATGAACGGATGTTATTGGTGGTAACGATGACGGCGCTGGCTTTGGCAATGCCGAGTGAATTCAGCACTTCCAGGCGCGAGGCATCGCCGTAAAAAACCGGGAAGCCCTGGAGCCTGGCCTTATATATCCTTTTCGGGTCGGTATCCAGCGCGATATACTGGATGTCTTCCAGCGCCAACAGCCTGCCTATGGTTTGGCCCATGCGCCCGAACCCGGCGATGATGACGTGGTTTTTTAGGTCCGCCGCTTCCTGCGAGATATGCTCCATATGGGCTTGCTTGCCTTTATCGATTTTCCCGGCGATTTTCCGCCCGGCCATGGCAAGCAGCGGCGTCAGCGCCATGGTAAGGCTCACCACTACCAAAAGAATCTGCGAAACATCCCGCGGCAATAGACCGGTATGCAAAGCGATGCCGAACAGCACGAAGGCAAATTCGCCGCCCTGCGCCAACAATAATCCGGCCTGTACTCCCCTACTTTTAGGCATTTTCGCCACCTGGCACAGGCCGATTATTATGCCGGACTTGATGGCAATGATGGCAGCGGAGAGCAATATAACGACGGCAAGGTTGGCGATAAGGAATTCCATATTGATCGACATGCCGACCGTCATGAAAAATAGGCCGAGCAACAACCCCTTGAACGGCATTATATTCGCCGTCACCTGATGCCGGAATTCGGTTTCCGCAACCATCAGCCCGGCGACGAAGGCACCGAGTGCCAGCGATAATCCGGCGCGCTCAGTCGCCCAGGCGGCGCCAAGCACTATAATCAGCGTGGTTGCTGCAAACAGTTCCTCGCTTTTCAGCATGCCGATAAGCCTAAATAGCGGACGCAACAATATCCGCCCGAATAGGAAAATCATCACCAGCGCCGCCAGCGCTTTCACGGTGGCGATTAACAGCGCCTCCGCTAAGTTGGTATTGCCTTTGCTTAAGATCGATACCAGCACCAATAACGGCACCACGGCTAAATCCTGGGCGATGAGCACGGAGAGTGTCAGGCGCCCAAGCTGCGAAGTAGCGTTACCTCGCTCGGCCATCACCTGCAATACGATGGCAGTCGAGGAAAGCGCCAATCCTCCGCCCACGATAATCGCCGCCTGTGGGGAGAGCTTAAATATATAAATCCCGGCCAGAGTGAATATGGTGCCGGTGATTATCACCTGGCAGCCGCCAAACCCGAACACCAACTGGTACATGGTGCGCAACCTATCGAATGTTAGTTCCAGGCCGATATAGAATAAAAGGAAAACCACCCCAAATTCCGCCACGCCGCCGGTGGTCCTGATTTCGTTCACCTGTTCCAGGCCGAATGGGCCGATCGCCATCCCCGCAACCAGGTAGCCAAGCACCGGTGAGAGTCTCAGCCGCTTGAAAATAGCAACGATAAACACCGCCGCCATCAGGAGCAACAATATCTCCTTTAAATTATTGTGCAATTCCATGAATAGCAGTTATACTTTATTTGCGGTTTTCGATATACCGAATTTTTAATTTCTGGAGTGTTAAGACATGGGAACGTTCAGCATCTGGCACCTGATAGTTATAATGGTGATAATCTTTGTCCTGTTTGGCGCGGGAAAATTGCCGAAAGTAATGGGCGATGTCGGCAAGGGCATAAAAAGCCTGAAGGAAGGCTTGAAATCCGGAGAATCCGAGGGCGAGAAAAAACCCGGCGAATCGGGAGAAAATAAGAAATAATGCTTGATCTATCCTGGGGCGAGATAGCGGTAATCCTGGTGGTGGCCATCGTCGTCATTGGCCCGAAGGAATTGCCCTCGGTTCTGCGCGCCTGCGGCAGGATGTTCGCCAAGGCTAGGAAAATAGGCGAAGAAATCAAAAAATCGTTCGATGAAGCGCTGGCCGAGGATGAAATTTCCGCCACGCGCGATAAAGTGAAAAAAGAACTGCGCCAGATCGTCGATATGGATGGTAATTTACAGGATGTTTATGACATTTCAGAACTTGCCTTAAATCGTACAGAGCAAGTAAAGCAAAGTCCCGGCGCAGATGAGGTATGAGAATATAATCGCCAGTTTCAGGCCGTATTCGTAGGCTAGCCTTTCGTTGTTATCGCTCCGGCTTACGAAATTGATTTTTTCCGATAATTGCTGATAGGCCTTTCCCGCCTCTTTAAACCCGAATTTATCGCGCTTCAAATGTGTGGCGCTAGTGGAAATTCGGTATATTTCCTGTAGATTACCGTCGCGGGCGGCGCGGCGAATGTTTTTCACCACTTCATCCCGGATATTCTGGCTTTTTATTGATTGCATCGGCAGGAGCAATCGTTCTGATACCCAGGCCGACAGGCCTTTCAACGATTTCGCCTTAGCGGCGGTCTGGGCAGCGAGCAGCAGCGCTAGCATGGTTATTTGCGGGTTGTTTACGAATTCGGAAAATTCGATCAGCTTTTTCAGGATTATTTCCTCACGCAAGTCGATTTTCGTAGCGATGAACGCGGCGATGTGCCGATCAACCGGGTCACCCTCCGCATATTTATCCTTGGCGATGCGGTCGAGGGTGCGTAAAAGCTGCGCTAGATCATCGACATATTCCTGCCCGAGCAGTGGGCTTTGGCAGGGAAGCGTGGGGTTCATCTCATAGAGCGCGCGCTCCATGCCGAAACCAGGCGCCGATTTCCGTACCAGCTTCAAAACCTTCCCAGGTATCCATGTCAAGTCTTGGGAGCGCATATCTTCCTGGTCAGGAGCGGTTTCCGCCACGTCAAGCCAGAATTGCAACAGCCCGCTGGTAAGAATATTGCCGACCAGTTGAATGGATTCCCGGTTGTCCCGCGCGTAAGCATCGGCCAGGAAAGGCCCGAATCCGTAAATATCAAGTATAACGCCAGCCTGTCGCAAAGGACCAGTGGAATCAAGCAGGGTTACTATACGCGGTATTTCGTCTTCGTCCAGTATGGCCGCATCCGAACGCCTGCCACCAGCTAGAATATCGAACTTCCCGGCCAGTTCAGGCTGGAGCACACTATGCTTGATCCAACGCGAAAGATCGGCGGGCTTCAGGTTATGGCGAGCATAGGGAATGTCTTTAGCAATTGCATAGGCCAGATACTTGGTGTTGAAATATTCCTTTTCGCCATATATAAATCCCCGCATCGCCTCTCGTATCAGCGACGATGGGGTGGAGCTAAGTTTCTTGCGTATCCAGCTATCCACTTGCATATATCCCCAGCGGCGGTCGACGCTGTCGGAAAGCAGGCCCTTCAACAATTCCAACACAAATGTCGACAATTTGGTCCCTTGTGTGAACAGCGCAAATGAGCCGAGCTCAAACCGGCGCTCCAGTATTTCCTCGGTATTCATGTCAGGAATTGGCTTTTTTCCAGTGATAAGAAACAATATCACCATGCCGAGCGCATAGAAATCGGCGGTTACATTACCGTCGCCCTTGGCCATGGGATGGCAGACGGCACGCTCGATCGGCTCTGAGACCATGGGTTGATTAAAACCGCAAGGCCCAGAGAGGCAATCGCCAATTACAATCTTTTCGCCCACGGCATCGAAGAAAATATTATCGGCATTCAATGCTCCGTGCATCAGCCGGTTTTCCGCCAGGCTGCCGATAAATTCATTTATCGGACGGACTATATTGTTGATGAGCAGTTTGTCGGAAATCGGGTTATTTATAAAAAGCTCGGAGAGCTTCTTGCCGCTCGGCTGCTCCATTATCGCCACCAGGTTTTCCGCGCCAGTATTCTTGTTGCGAATTACCCCGGATTCCAGCACCGAAAGAAAAAATCCTTCCTCGTTCGGCGCGTTGCGCAAGAAATTGATCATATTCATGCGCGGCGGAAAGCTGCGCTCAAAAACCAGCGCGTAAGCCGGGCGCGGGCTTCTTCCCGACTCTAGGAGCTTCGCCTTGCGGGACGTTACCCCATAGGCCTTGGCGAAATCAGCTGAAAGGTGGGGCAGCGGCTCGTTGAAATTAACGGTGAAATTTTTCTCTAGATCGGTCGCCTTGAGCAGAAACTCGTCAGCAGCGGCGGAACCTTCCAGGCGACCTTCAGCGGTGGAAATCTCTTCAACCATGCATCGGTCATAACCGATTTAGATAGATATTCATATACTAGAATTTTCCTAGTGATTTTTTACCGATGGTTAACTAGTATCCTTCCATCATGACAAAAACTGCATATTCTGTGAAGAAAGACCAGACCGTTTCTATTGAAAAAGGTTCGGTAACGACCGGGCCGTTTCCATCATCGCGGAAAGTTTATATTCCCGGCAAGATGTACCCGGAAATTCGCGTGGCGCTGCGCGAGGTGGATTTGGATCCTTCAGCAAATGAGCCGCCGGTTAGGGTTTATGATACATCCGGACCATACAGCGATCCCAAATCGGATATTGATATTCGGAAGGGATTGCCGAAGCTGGAATGGAGAAAAAAGAAAAAGGGGAAAACACAACTTACCTATGCAAGAGCTGGAATAATTACACCAGAGATGGAATATGTCGCCATACGCGAGAATTTAGGACTCTTAACTCCCAACCCCCAACTTCCAACTCCTATCACCCCCGAATTCGTCCGCTCGGAAGTTGCCTCTGGCCGCGCCATAATTCCCGCCAACATTAACCACCCGGAAGCCGAACCAATGATAATCGGCCGCAATTTCCTGGTGAAGATAAACGCCAATATCGGCAATTCCGCCATCGGTTCGTCGATCGAAGAAGAAGTGGAAAAAATGGTCTGGGCGACACGCTGGGGCGCCGATACCATCATGGATTTATCGACGGGGAAAAACATCCATGAAACGCGGGAATGGATTATCCGCAATTCGCCGGTGCCAGTTGGAACAGTACCGATTTACCAAGCGCTCGAAAAAACCGGCGGCGTGGCGGAGGATTTAACCTGGAAAATTTACCGCGATACTTTGATCGAGCAAGCCGAACAGGGCGTCGATTATTTCACGATTCACGCCGGCGTCCGGCTGGCTTATATTCCGCTGACGGCGAATCGCGTGACTGGCATTGTTTCGCGCGGCGGCTCGATTCTTGCCAAATGGTGCCTGGCGCATCATCAGGAAAATTTCACCTACACTCATTTTGAAGAAATCTGTGAAATTATGAGAGCTTACGATGTGAGCTTTTCTTTGGGTGACGGTCTCCGGCCCGGCTCGATTGCGGATGCTAATGACGAAGCCCAGTTCGCGGAATTAAAAACGCTTGGTGAATTGACGAAAATCGCCTGGAACCACGATTGCCAGGTGATGATCGAGGGCCCCGGGCACGTTCCGATGCATCTGATTAAGGAAAATATGGAGAAGCAACTCGAATATTGCCACGAAGCGCCGTTCTATACTTTAGGCCCATTAACCACCGATATTGCACCGGGATACGATCATATAACCAGCGGCATTGGCGCAGCGATGATCGGCTGGTATGGCACTGCGATGCTTTGCTATGTGACGCCGAAAGAACATTTAGGATTGCCGGATCGTGATGATGTGAAAACCGGGGTGATAACCTATAAAATCGCCGCCCACGCCGCGGATTTGGCGAAGGGGCATCCGGGAGCAAGACTCCGCGATGATGCACTCTCCAAAGCCCGGTTTGAGTTCCGCTGGCGCGATCAGTTTAATTTAAGTCTCGACCCGGAAACCGCCGAAGATTTTCACGATCAAACCCTTCCGGCGGAAGGCGCGAAACTTGCGCACTTTTGCTCAATGTGCGGGCCGAAATTTTGTTCTATGAAGATTACCCAGGAAGTCCGGGAATATGCGATCAAACAAGGCATGAAAGAAATGAGCGATAAATTCCGGGAATCAGGAGCGGAAATTTATCAAAATAACCTTGCCCTTTCTGGAACCAAGGTATAGAAAGAAGCCCCAAAAATTACCCGGCAAATAGGGCTTGAACCCCACTGCCCAGGGGGGCTCGTAGCTCAGTTGGTAGAGCACGCGACTCTTAATCGTGTTGTCGTCGGTTCAATCCCGACCGAGCCCACCACCCTACGCCTAAGACAGACGCGGGACAAACCGAAGCATACGGAAAAATCGCTACTTCAGCAATATGTTGATAGTCCAAGATTATTCTACGAATGGAAGATTAAGGCTATTGTGATCAAATTTAAGAGTATCACGAGTTTATAAACAATCAATAACCCACTTTACTTCACAACATATTGTGGTTATAAAATATAAAACAACCGCTATATGGGGATGGCGATTATTCTTGATGGCTGATTTTCTGGAGAACAGTGCCTAAATGAACGCGGTGATGCAATCGTTCCGGAATCTCGGCGGCATGCGGATTGCAATGCTGGCGGTTTCCGGCGTCATTATGCTGGTCATCCTGGGTTTCCTCACCATGCGGCTCACCACGCCGGTAATGAGCACGCTATACAGCGATCTCTCGATGGATGACGCTGCCAAAATCGTTTCGCAATTGGAGGCAAGCGGCGTGAAATATGAACTCCGCGCCAACGGCACCCAGGTCATGGTTCCAAACGATGAAGTTTTGAGGCTGCGCATGAGCATGGCGCAATCCGGCCTGCCGGCGCAGGGCTCCATCGTCGGCTATGAAATATTCGATAAATCGGAAACTTTCGGCACATCTAACTTTGTCCATAACGTAAACCTGTCCCGCGCATTGGAGGGTGAATTATCCCGCACCATTGCCTCGATAACTACGGTAGAAAGCGCGCGCGTGCACCTGGTGATGCCGAAACGCGAGCTTTTCGCCAGCGAAAAATCCGAGCCTTCCGCCTCGGTGGTGATAAAATTCAAGGGTGCTGGAGGGGGCGCATCCAAGGATGAAATTGCCGGGATAACTCACCTGGTCGCTTCGGCGGTGCCGGGACTGAAAGCCAACCGCATCACCATACTAGACGGCAACGGCAACATGCTCTCCAAGCCTACCGATGATAAAGACCCGACAGTCATCGCCGAGACCAACCAATCATACAAGGCTTCCTATGAAAACCGGCTGAAATCGGAAATTGAGAATTTGCTCGAAAAATCGGTGGGTGCGGGAAATGTGAAGGCGCAAGTTTCGGCCGATATGGATTTCGACCGCATCACCACCAACTCGGAAAGCTATGATCCAAACACGCAGGTGGCGCGGTCGATACAAACCACTGAGGAAAAGGATTCATCAGTTGATAAGCAAAACAATACCCCGGTCGGCGTTAGCGGCAATCTGCCGAATGCACAAGGGGCGACTCCCGCCGGCAAAACCGAACCGCCGGGCTCAACCAGCACATCCAATACCGACAAAACCGATGAAACCACTAATTTCGAGATTTCCAAGGTGACGAAGAGCCAGGTCAAGGAAGTCGGCGCGTTGAAGAAGATTTCCGTGGCAGTGCTAGTGGACGGCATCTATAGCGGCGGCAAAACCAGGGCCGATTCAAAATATGAACCACGCTCGCAGGAGGAGCTGGATAAGCTGAAATCGCTGGTAAAATCCACCATCGGTTACGATGAAAAACGCGGTGATTCTATTGAAGTCATCAGCATGCAGTTCAACCGCGAGACCGATTTTGCCGTAGCCGAAACACCTTACGATTGGCTGAAGCGCGATTTCGACAACATCCTAAAAACCATGGTAATAGGCGTTGTGGCAATATTGGTGATATTGCTGGTGATACGGCCACTGGTAAACCGGGCGTTTGAGATCGCTCCGGGACAGGAAGCGGCCGAAACGGCTGCTATTTCCGGTCCAGGCGGCGGCGAAGATCATGAAGAAACGGATTTGGATATTGGCAAGCTTCAACACAAGATGGGTTCGTCCTCGGCCAGGCAGGTTTCCGAGGTGGTAAGCACCAACCCGGAAGAGACTTTGGCAGTTATAAGGGCATGGTTGAACCAGAAGTGAGGAGGTGAGAATCTGAGAGTTTGAGAATCTGAGAGTTTGAGTGAAGTAAATGAGTATTAAAAGTTATAAGGATCTAGTGGTTTGGCAAAAATCCATAGCATTGGTGGAGGAAGTTTATGTCGCTACTGAGAAGTTTCCGGAAAAGGAAAAATACCGGCTTATCAATCAAATTTGCCGTGCGGCAATCTCAATCCCTTCTAATATCGCCGAGGGAAGCAGCAGGAAATCGACGAAAGAGTTTTTAAGGTTCATCAGAGTTTCGCAAGGCTCGGTCGCAGAATGCGAAACTCAGCTTATAATATCCACGAAACTAGGATATATTGATGATTCTGATTTTTCCGGCCTATATGAAAAATTAAAGGAAATTAGCGTTATGCTGCATTTTCTGTATAATTCTCTGAAACGGAAAGAATCTAACTCAGATTCTCAAATTCTCAAACTCTCAGACTCTCAATAAATGGCCCCGCGGACAAGAATTGACGGAAAGCTAACCGGAGCCCAGAAAGCCGGGATCGTTATGATGGCGATCGGCGAGGAGAATGCGTCGAAACTTTTTGCCATGATGAACGAGGACGAGATAAAGGAAGTCTCGTTTGCCATGTCCACGCTCGGCCAGGTTAAAACCGACACGGTGGATACTCTGATGAGTGAATTCGTCGATCAGATTTCCGAGGTCAGCCCTTTTACCGGCAGCATGGAAAATACCGAGAAGCTGTTGATGAAGGCACTCGGCAAGGAAAAGGTGTCCGGAATAATGGAGGGCATAAGCGGGCCGTCGGGACGCACCACCTGGGACAAACTTGGCAATGTCAACGAGGAGGTGCTGGCAACTTATTTAAGGAACGAATATCCCCAGACCGCTGCGCTGGTTCTTACCAGGATCAGGCCGGGGCAAGCGGCTAAAGTGCTCTCGGTGATGAAGGAGGATTTTGCGCTGGAAGTGATAATGCGGATGATAACCATTGAGCCAGTAAAGAAGGAGGTGCTGGCGAGCCTGGAAAAAACGCTGCAGCTGGAGTTCGTCGGCAACCTGGGTAAGGCAAAAAAACGTGACAGCTACGAGGCCATAGCCGAAATCTTCAATAATTTCGACCGCCAGGCCGAAAAAAAATTCATGGAAAACCTGGAAAAACGCGAGCCGGAATCGGCAGAGAAAATCAAGGAATTGATGTTCACCTTCGACGATCTGACGGGAGTGGACAGCAAGGGCATCCAGGCCTTGCTTAGAAACCTGGATAAAGACAAACTGGCAGTCGCGCTCAAAGGCTCGTCGGAGGATATTCGCAGCCTGTTCTTCAAGAACATGTCAGAACGCGCCTCCAAGATTCTAAAAGAGGATATGGAGGCCAAAGGGCCAGTCCGGATGCGCGATGTTGACGATGCGCAAATGTACATCGTCGGCATCGCACGCGATCTGGCGGACAAGGGCGAAATCGTCATTGCCGATAAGGGCGAGGAAGATCAACTGATCTATTAGGAAAATTCCAATGAGTGATTTTATATTCTGATGGCAGTACAGCGATTTAATTTTCCGGCGTTGGAAGGCAAGGCTACAGAGGGTGATGGTGGTTCACTTTCCGACACCAAAGAGTTCGTTGAATCCGGCAAAACTCCAGTGCCAGCCAACCAGCCACAAAAAACCTTCAGCGAAGCTGATCTGGAAAAAGCCAAGGCAGAATCATTCAAGGAGGGCCATGACCAGGGAATGAAGGAAAGTTTGGCCAAAGCCGAAACGGAGAAACTGGAAGTCGATAAGAAAATCGCCATGCTGCTAGCTGATATCCAGGCCGCAGTCGCCAACGTCATCGGTGCATTCGATCAAATGCTGGCCCAGAAAACCGCCGAACTGCTGGGCGTCGTGATGGCGATCTGCAAAAAAATCGCTGGCGATGCGCTAAAGGAATTTCCCGAGGCAAAAATAGAATCCATGGTGAAAAGCTGCCTGCAGATGCTGATGAACCATGAGGAGGTAGATATATTCGTAAGCGATAAAATCTTGCCCCTGCTTCAGGAGAAAATCGTGAAGCTCAAAGAGGCGGGCGGATTTTCTGGCCAAATACATTTACAGGCCGATTCCGCCCTCCCGGAAACCGGTTGCCGAGTCGTCTGGCAGAACGGTGAAGCGCACCACGATACCGAAAAGCTGTGGCAGGAAGTGGATAGGCTGCTGCAAAATATAACAGCTAAGTGAAAATTTATTAATTTATCTGGCAAAATAGGTTAACATCCGGTAGTTTTTTACAAGATAAAAAACATGGCGGAAAATACCCCAACGCAACTTGAAGGCGCGGAAGGCTCGGAGCTTGACCTCCAGGCGGTCTATGAGATTCCAGTGCAGATTTCCGCTGTTCTCGGCAAAACCACCATGCCAATCAGCCAGCTATTGAAACTCGGGCGTGGCGCGGTGGTGGAGCTGGATAGGAAGGTCGGCGAAGCGATAGATATTTTCGTCAATGACCGGCTGGTGGCACGCGGCGAAGTGGTGATAGTGGAGGATAAAATCGGCATCACCATGACCGAAATCATAAAAAACGATAAACCATGAAAAGTATCGTCCGGGAATTTTCAACGTTAATCGGCATTCTACTCGCTTTCTTCTTCATTATCATAAGCATCCATATCGGCGGCGGCACGTTGAAATCGTTCTTCGATCTTCCCGCAGCCTTAATAGTTATTGGCGGTACATATGCACTAACCGCCGCTTGTTTCTCGATTCCAGAGCTGCTAAACGCGCAGAAAGTCATCGGCAAAACCATTTTTTACCACGGCGAGGATTTATCCACCGCTGCGAAAAAAGCACTGGAACTGGCGGAAGCGGCAAGGAAAAAAGGATTGCTCGGCCTGCAAAGCCAAACCGGGTTGTTTAAGCACAATAATTTCCTCGAGCGCGGCGTCAATATGATAGTCGACGGCACGCCGCATGAAGAGGTGGAAAGGATAATGCTCCAGGAAATCGGCGCGATGGTCGATCGTCATTTGCGCAGTTCCTCCATCCTGCGAAAATCGGCGGAAATCTCGCCGGCAATGGGGCTGATCGCAACGCTGATCGGGCTGATACAGATGCTCGGGGCTTTGAGCGATCCATCGACCATCGGCGCGGCAATGGCGGTGGCGCTGCTCGGTACTTTCTATGGTGCGGCGCTTTCCTATATGCTGTTCCAGCCCTTGGCAACCAAGCTAGAGAGGAATTCCAAGCAGGAAGTCCTGATCATGCGGATGTATACGAAAACCGCCACTTCCATCGGCAAGAAGGAAAATCCGCGCCGCCTCGAAATCCTGTTAAACTCCATCCTGCCGCCAGCGAAAAGAGTAAAATATTTCCTGTAATTAGACAATAATTAGGTAAGCTATGCGCCTGCTGATAATCGGAGCCGCCAACAGCCAAATAAATTCTGCAACTGCCATGGCGGAAAAGCGCGGCGCAAAGGTTTCCTATGCCGCCAATATCGAGGATGCGCTTCATTCTTTACGCTCCGGCAAAAGCGCCGAATTGATAATGGCAGATGTTTCCTTGGATATTAAAAAACTTATTGATTCTTTAAGCGCCGAGCGGATTATCGTTCCGGTAGTCGGATTCGGGCTTAACGCTAAATCGGAAGACGCGGTGCGCGCCATAAAATCCGGCGCACGCGAATATATCCCGCTGCCGCCAGACGAAGAATTAATCGCGGCAGTGCTGGAAGCCATCTCGGATGAAAATAATCCGCTAATCTACAAATCGCCGCAGATGGAAAAAGTGGTGGCAATGGCAGCGCAAGTCGCGCCTTCCGAGGCTAACATCCTCATCACCGGCGAATCCGGCACCGGCAAAGAAATGATCGCACGTTATATCCATAGCAAAAGCAAAAGAGCGGATGGTAATTTTATCTCAGTAAACTGTGCGGCGATACCGGAAAACCTGCTTGAATCAGAAATGTTCGGGCATGAAAAGGGAGCATTTACCGGTGCCATTGCCCGCCGCATCGGCAAGTTCGAGGAAGCCGAAGGCGGCACACTGATGCTCGATGAAATCAGCGAAATGGATACGAAATTGCAGGCAAAACTATTGCGCGCCGTCCAGGAGCGGGAAATTGACCGCGTTGGCGGAGCCAAGCCGGTGAAACTCAATATCCGCATCATTGCCACCAGCAACCGCGACTTGGTGAGGGAAGTGAAAGACGGCCGATTCCGCGAGGATTTATTGTTTCGCCTCAATATCATCAACATCCACCTACCGCCGCTCCGCGAACGCAAATCCGACATTGAACTTTTCGCCCGCCATTTTATCAAAAAATATTCCACCACAAACGGCATACCGGAAAAGGCGCTGGGGAAATCGGCGTTGGCGCTGATGGAAAATTACTCATGGCCCGGCAATGTGCGCGAACTGGAAAACACCATGCACCGCGCAGTATTGTTGGCGACCGGCGGAGAAATCGATGAAAAAGCGGTGATGCTTCCAGGTAAGCTGGAGGAAGCAAAATCCGGCACCGCCGGGGGTTCCGGCACTCTGATTGGGCGCACCATGGAAAGCGTGGAGCGGGAATTAATATTGAATACGCTCGACCATTGCCTCGGCAACCGCACCCACGCTGCAAATATCCTCGGCATATCCATCCGAACTTTGCGGAACAAGCTCAAGGAATATGGCGGGGATAAAACCGCCGCCTAACTTCCAATCTCCCGTAGTATAATCTCTGCCGCTTTTTCGCTAGGGGCGCGCTCCTGCCCAAAACCTAATTTGTTCAACGCGATTTTCTGCAGCGAAACCTGATTCACCCTAGCCTGTGGATCGATTAGCAGCTTCTCCAGTTCCAGCGCGATCGCCTCGGCCCGGCATTTTTCCTGGATGAATTCCGGCACTGCTTCGCGCCCTAAAATAATATTTACCAGGCTTGCGAAGTTCACCCGCACCATCCTTTTTACCAGCCAGGCAGAAACCGGATTTACTTTATAGGCGACGACCATCGGGATATTTTCCAATGCGATTTCCAGCGCCGCAGTGCCGGATTTCACCAGCGCAACATTAGCCGCAGCTTTGGCATCTGCCTTTTCCTTAAGCTCCGTTACCACAATAGTTTTCACCGGCCAAACTTTAGCGCACTCGACAAGTGGTGGTGCAAATTGCGGCGTCGCCAGGATAACGGCGTGAAGGTTTTTTATATTTTTCGCCAATAGCCCGATGGTTTTTTCAAAAACTGGCAGCAGTTTTTTCAGCTCGGTCTTCCGACTTCCTGGCATGACTAAAATAACCGGGGCCGATTTTCCGATGCCGTGTTTTTCCCGGAAATCCTGGCCATTACCGGCTAAAAACTGTTCTATCAGCGGATGGCCTATATAATCGGTTGCCAAGCCTTCGCGGGTAAAATACGGCAGCTCGAACGGCAGCAACGTCAACAGCCGGTCAAAAATCTCTGCAGTTTTTTTTGCGCGGCCGGGCTTATACGCCCACACGCTCGGCGCAACGACGTGGATTTTTTTCACTCCGGTTACTTTTTTCGCCACGCGGTAATTGAATCCTGGCGAATCGACAGTGATTAAAATATCCGGATTTATCTCACGGATTTTTTCCACGGTTTCGTTAATGCGCCGCAGAAGCCGCAGCAAATGGGGGATAATTTCGGCAAATCCCATCAGCGCAATTTCGGACATGGGGAAAATGCTGAGAAGCCCTTCATCCGCCATCAATTCACCGCCGATTCCAAAAAACCGGATAGCATTTTTGCTTGAATTTTTTAACGCTGCCATGATACGCGCACCAATATAATCGCCAGAGGCCTCGCCCGCGATTATGAAAATCTTCATTGTTTTATTCCGAATATGAAAACACCGTGCCGGTTCGCCGATTCTATTGCTTCAGCCTTATCCAGCACTAGCGCAGACCGGGCTTCCAGGGCGATTCCGGCCATTCCGGCGGCTGCGATATTTTCAACCGTCCCCACCCCGATTGTGGGCAAATCGGCGCGTAAATCCTGGCCGGGTTTTCTAATTTTTACCAAAACTCCGCCCTTATCTTGCCGCAAATACGGAGCGCACCTTTTTATCAATTCATCGGTTCCTTCCACTGCTTCAATGCCGATTATTCTGCCGTTCTGGGCGATTGCCGCCTGGCCGATATCAAGCTTTCCGATTTCGCGGAGCGTCCGTGTTGCCAGTTCTATATCCTTTTTCACTCGGGCGTCCGGCTTGATTTTCCCAAGCGCACCAACACCTACCAGAAGGTTGCCAAGTAATTCATGCGCGCCCGCCACGCGGAGGCCGCATTCCTCCAGATAGTTAATTATCGCCGAAAGTATCGCATTATCGCCCTGGCTCTTGCGCGCCAGAAATTTCGCCAGGAATTTCGCTCCAGCAAAATCAGGGCGCAGCGAGGAAAGTGCCGGGCGTTTCACGCTGCCCGCCAGCACCACTTCCGTTATGTTATTACCTTTCAGGATGTTTAACGCTTTACCGACGGCAGCGATGTTCACCCATTCGTGCGGAATATTTTCGATGGTTTCCGGCTCGCAATCACCGATGAGGGCGATGACGAAAACATCGCGCTTTTCCTGTAATTCCCTGACCAGAATTTTTGGTAGATTCCCACCGCCAGCAATTAGCCCAAGTTTAGGAGGTTGATTTTCCATTGCGTGGCTGGCAGATCGAGCGCGGGCTTTCCGCTCTCACAAAATTCACTATATCCATCACCGATTTTGTGTCAGCAAAACGCTCGGCAACATCCTCAATGCGCTCAGCCAGCGTTCCTTCCGGCGAGAACAGCATGCGGTAGGCGATGCGCAAGTTGTGGATTTCCTCGCGGTCGAACCCCCGGCGTTTCAGGCCCACGATATTCAGTCCCGCCAGCCCGGCGCGCTCGCTTAAAGCCGAGCCGTACGGGATGACGTCATTCTCAACGCCGCTCATACCGCCGATTATCGCATGCCGGCCAATGCGGACAAACTGATGCACCGCCGATAATCCGCCAATTATCACGAAATCCTCGATGGTGACATGCCCGGCCAGCGTCGCATTGTTGGCGAGGATGACGTGGTTTCCTACCTTGCAATCATGCGCGACATGGCTGCCCGCCATGAACAAGCAATCATCACCGACTTGCGTCAGCATCCCGCCACCTTCGGTGCCAGGGCTCATGGTGACGTATTCGCGGATGATGTTGTTCTTGCCGATAATTAATTCGGATTTTTCGCCCTTGAATTTCAAATCCTGCGGCTGGCTGCCTAACGACGCGAATGGGAAAATCTTGCAGTTTTCGCCGATGGTGGTTCTGGCGGCGATGACGACATGGCTTTGCAATTGGCAATTGCGGCCAAGTTTCACTTCCGAGCCGATAACACAATAAGGCCCGATGACGCAACCCTCGGCGATTTTCGCACCTTTTTCGATTATTGCGGTGGGGTGGATTTTAGTCATTGCCTCTCTGCTTTCTTTGTTTTAGCAAATGGCGGAAGTATCTCGAGCATTGCGATGGCGGCCGTGCGCTCTAAAGAATTTCTAAGCCCTTCAAGAAGCGCATAAGTAGAATCATAACCAGCCCCCGCAGATTTACTTACCTTAAAAATATCCTGCAAATAAGGATCAGAAAATTTCTCTTGGGTGAACTCAACGCTGTCGAACGAATATTTCATAAGCGTTCTGGCCATCTTGTCCGCAAATGCAGGCTTGAAAAAGGAAAAATCTACCTCAGGAGATGTAGCCCTTTCTTGCAGATAATTATAAAAATACTCTTTTCCTCCGTCAAATTTGTACCCGGCGGCTTTCAATTGTACCCTGCTAATAGGCGAATTAAGAAGTCCGTTCCAAACCCGCTTATGCCTATCAGGATTAAATCCCCATTGCGTAAGCTGCGTTACTACAGCTTCGCGGGCAGCTTGTTCTGCCACGTCATATGTAGCTGACGGTGGATTTAGCATCCCCATCAATCCAATATCATCGCCGAAACCACCGCCTCGGCGACCTTGATTTCATCGACCTTGGCGGTGCAGGAGAATTTCCAGGCATTGCCCCGACTTTGCAGCTTTTCCACATGGATGCGCAACTGGTCGCCCGGAACCACCGGCCGCCTAAATTTGGCTTCCTCAATCGACATGAAATAAACCAGCTTGCCCTCGGCTTTCTTGCCCAGGGTATGGACCACCAAAGTGCCGGCAGTCTGCGCCATGGCCTCAACTATCAGCACGCCCGGCATCACCGGGCGTCCGGGGAAATGCCCGGCGAAAAACGCTTCGTTGATGCTAACGTTTTTAATTCCGACCGCGCTTTTATCCGGCACCACATCCACTACCCGGTCGATCAGCAGGAACGGGTAACGGTGCGGAATCATCTGCATGATCCGTTCGATGTTTATGATCTTACTTTTTGGCTCATCACTCATTTTTTTCTTTCTTCAGCTTGGCGCCCATTTCCTCGGCTATCTTTTTAAGCGAAAAACTCAAGCGATGCCATTCTTTTATCGGAATCGCCGGATAGCCGCCTACGCTTTCACCCGGTGCAACGTCGAACCCGACGCCGGAGCCGGCAGCAATTCTTGCCTGTGCACCGATTTTCAAATGTCCGGTCATACCGGCCTGGCCGCCGACCATCACATGATCGCCTAGCTGCGTCGAGCCGGAAATCCCAACCTGCGCGACAATGATGCAATGTTTGCCAATATGCACGTTATGGCCGATCTGCACCTGATTATCGATTTTTGTCCCGTCGCCAATGACAGTATCCGGCCCACTGCCCCTATCGATGCAGGTATTGGCGCCAATTTCCACATTATCACCGATGATGACACGTCCGACCTGCGGCACTTTCACATTATGACCTTTTTCCTGGGCAAACCCGAATCCATCCTGGCCGATCCTGGCGCCATTGTGTATTATCGCACTGTTTCCCACCAGGCAGAAGTTGAGCGAACTGTTGTTGCTGATGAAACAATCATTGCCGATTTTCACGCCGCGGCCGATTACCGTTCCTGCACCAATATGGCAATTATCGCCGATTTCTGCGTTGGCGCCAATGGTTGCGAAGGCTTCTATCCAAACATTTTTGCCGATTTTCGCAGTACCGTCGATCACGGCGGTTTGCGCTATGTCACCCTTGAAACTTGCGTAATCGACCGGGTAGAAATGATTAGTGATTTTAGCGAAAGCGAGGTATGGATTTTCGGTTATCAGCAAATTCATTCCATGCGGTGCTTTCGCCGCATGGCGCTCGCGGGCAACGCAAGCCCCAGCGCGGCTGCGCTCAAACGAGACAATGTATTTCGGATTGTCGAGAAACCCGATCTCATCCACTCCGGCACGATCAAGCGGGGAAAGGTCTTTTACCTGCTTTTCCGCATCGGCTGAAGGATGCAGCGTTGTGCCAGAAATCTCGGCCAGCTCCCTTAAGCGGAAAGGGCCTTTGTAGTCGAAGAACCGCTTGTCGGCCATTTCCGCACCTAAAGGCTAGTTGTTATTGCTTGGCTGGCTTATCCGATTTTTCGGATTGCTCCGCCGCTTTCTTCGCTTCTTTCTCGATGTTCGGATCGATGGTGACAGTGACCTTCGGCAGTTCCTTGTCCAGTTTTTTCAGCACTTCATCCGAGATGTTCATCTTATCCTGCGCATAAAGAATCTGCGAAGTAGGGATGACCAGGGCCAGGTTTTTCTCCTTGGCGAGATCGGCGGTGATTTTTAAAACGCTGGTCTGGATTTCCGACAGCGCTTTGTTATAGGCATCCTCAAGCTGGGCTTTGCGCGTCTGGACATTTCGCTGCACCTTAGTCAGGCGGCTTTTGAACTCATTACGTTTTTTCTCCAGCGCCTCGGCGGAAAGGACGTTCCTCTGCTCCGCCAAATCCTTATCGGCTTTCTGCAGTTCGTCTTCTTGCTTTTTTATCTCGGCCTCGAAATCATCTTTCTTCTTGCTGATCTGGCTTTGCAGGTTTTTCGCCGCCAGTGAATCACGCATTATCTTCTGTATATCGACGACGCCGACCTTACCAGCGATGTCGGCGGGATTATCGGCTCTTGCTGCCCCTCCCAATAGGAAAGTTGCTAGCAGGAAAAAAGCGGCGGCGATTATAAACAGTTTTGTTTTCATAGTGAGAGCCTTCTTTGTTAGTGGTTGAATATTGTTAAAATTTGGTGCCGAAACTAAAATGGACTATCTCGGTTTTGTCATATGTGTTTTTAAGCAAAGCCTTAGCAAAGTCAATCCTGATTGGGCCAAGCGGCGAACTCCAGGAAAATCCGATACCAGCGGAGATGCGCATTGTACTTGAGTCCTCAACGTTTGGGCCTTTGTCTTCGGCCTTGTAGAGAGTGCCGAAATCGGTGAAAGCTGCGCCGTAGAAGCCAAGCTCCTCGGGCAGTCCGAGCGGGAAGGAATGCTCGATGGTTGCGGCGTAATAAAGATCCCCGCCCAGGGCATCGCCGGTGATTTTATCATGCGGGCCAGCACCATCCGGCCGGAAGCCGCGCAGATTATCGCCCCCTAGGAAAAACCGGTTGGTGATGTTTACCCCGTGATCGGGAGCTCCTAGGCCTTCAGTGCCGAAAACATAGCCGCCGCGGCCCAGCACCTTCAATATCCATTTATCGCCAAGAGTGGGAATGAAATAGCCGCCGCGCAATTCATGCCGCAGGAATGCCACCTGGCCGCCAAGCCCGGCGAAATCCTCATTGGCGCGGAGGTAATAGCCCGAGGTGGGATCGAATTTATTATCGGTTTCATCATAGAGTAGAGAATGGCCGATCATTGAGGTGATAAGGGTTCCCGCCTGCTCCTGGATGAAGGCCGAGGCGGTGGGCTGGATGTTGTACACATTATCACTCTTCAGTGTATATTTCACCGTATGCGAGAGATGCTCGTTGAACGGGTAAGTGGCACGCAGGTCGAACCCGACCGAGTTTTCCTCATATTGGCTGATTTGCTGCAGGTCAGTAAGCGTATCGAAAATATCGAACCCGGCGGCGATGTTCTTATTCATAAAATAGGGCTCAGTATAGCTAAGGTCGATTTCCTGGCGGCGCTGCGCCACCACGGTGTTGATCCGCACGCTTTGCCCGGTACCAAGCAGGTTGCGCTCGCTTAAAACTATGTTGGCAAGTAGCCCATCGGTGGTCGAATATCCGGCACCGAGCGTCAATTCGCCGGTCGATTTCTCGGTCACATCGACATCGATATCGACCTTGTCGGGATCTTCACCCCGATTGTTTTTTATCTCCGCCTTGTCGAAATAGCCTAGGTTCTTTATACGCTGCTGTGAGCGGCGGAGCCGGTCGGCATTATAGGGATCACCCTCGGCCAGGCGGAATTCGCGCCGGATTACCTTATCCTCGGTGCGGACGTTACCGTGAATGTTGATGTTCTGCACATAAACTCGCGGGCCTTCCTTTATTATGAAATCCACACCGACGGTATGATGCACCCGATCACGGTCGAATTTTGGATCGATGGCGACGAAGGCGAAGCCTTGATTGCCGAGCTCCTTGGTCAAATCCTGCACTGTATCTTCGATAAAATCGGCGTTGAAAGTATCGCCTTCCTTAGGTTTCAGGAGTTTCTCAAGCTTTTTCATATCAAGCCCTTTGAAGCTCGCTTCCATGTTTATTTTGCCGAATTTGTACTTTTCCCCCTCGGAGAACGAGAAAGTTATGTAGAAGGCGTTTTTATCCGGATCGAGATAGGCGGTATACGAAGTCACTTTGAAATCGGCGTAACCTTTAGAATTATAGAATTTCCGAAGCAATTCCTGGTCATAGGCGAGGCGGTCGGCGTCATAGGAGTCGTCATTGGAGAAAAACCGCCACCAGGCGGTTTCCTTGGTCTGGATTACCGACTTCAGCTTGACGTCATAGAAATTATGATTGCCAGCAAAATAAATCCCACCTACAGCAGTTCGCTTGCCCTCGTTGATTTCATAGACCAGGTTGACGCGGTTCTGATCTAGCTTGATGAGTTTTGGCGCGACGGTCGCCGCGAACCGCCCACTTTTATGGTAAATATCCAATATCCGCGCCACGTCGTTCTGCAGGTCGTTTTTATTATAGACCGAACGACTTTTCAGCTTTAGCTCCTTTTCCAGATCCTCTTTCTTTATGCGTTTATTGCCCTCGAACGCCACTTCGTTTATTACCGGATTTTCTACCACTTTCACGACTAGATCGTTGCCCTGCAGGTTTATGGTAACGTCGGAAAACAGGCCGGTAGCATATATATTTTGCAGCGAACTATCAAGCAGGACGGGGCTGAACCTGTCGCCCTCGTGGAATTTCAGGAACGATTTTACCGTATCGGCCTCGATGCGCTGGTTGCCCTCAACGCTGATGGTTCTTATCATATCGGCGGCGGGTTTAGAAGTCGCACCTGCCGATGCCGCGGTTAGGAAAAATATGGTGATGGAGACAGCCATCTGCCTTAGCAAGTTTTTCGCCGTTATCCCTAAAAATCCTTCTTTCGCAACCACTTAAACCCTTCGCTAACAGTTATGCTTAATGCCTTACGAAATACTTATACAAGGCACGAGACAAACCACAAGCCACTTCTCATATAATAAATATATTTGCCAGGGTATTAACGATTTATTAACCTTTCTTGGATAGAATTTAATCTTATTCCGAGAAATCGTGGGAGTTATGGCGGATAACCAAAAATCATGGCGGCAAAGAGCTTATGAGTGGGCCGATGCAAGATCGGAAAAATTAGGCTATGGACTTATTGCGACTATATTAGGGACGATGACGGTAGCGGCAATTTTGGAGCTTTTTTATCCACAGAACCCGGCAGTTAATAAACCAAATCCAACAGCAAAAACGCCGGTGGCTCCTCCTGTAGTTCCCGAAGCTCCAATTAAAAATCCGTTAGAAGAAACAGTAGAGTTTTTGAAGGGGATATGTACCGATCTTGGATATGATTTTAATTATCGTGGTGAAGATTTTTATATATACTATGACAAAAGAGAGCCGAGAAAACTTATAAATTTTACTTTGGATGTAAAAACAGGAAAAATATTAGGTCTCGGCGGTTGGCCGGGGATTGAGGACGAAAGAAGTGCAGATATTATAATCCGGACAGAGTCAGGAAGAGGTGATGGTGCAATACACGAAAGTAACGCAAACATACACGAAGAAATACAGGAGCTTTTTAGGAAAAAGTTACCCCAGGAAAAATATTTAAGGCTCAAGGAGTTATGGAAAGAGTCAATGCAAAAATGTTCAAAACGTGAAGGTTTTGAATTGAAATAGTCTTAACACTAATCACATATTCGGATAATTCGGGCCGTCGCCGCCTTCGGGGGTTACCCAGACTATCGCCTGGTCGGGGTCTTTGATGTCACAGGTTTTGCAATGCACGCAATTTTGTGCGTTCACCTGGAGCTGCGGCTTCTGTTTTTCATCCCTGACGATTTCATAAACCCCGGCCGGGCAATACCGAGTTTCCGGCGAGTCATAAACTTTCAGGCTATGCTCCAGCGTCAGGTCGTAATCGGTTAGAACCAGGTGCGAAGGCTGATCCTCGGCATGGTTGGTGTTGGAAATGAAAACCGAGGACATGAGATCGAAACTTACCTGGCCGTCGGGTTTTGGATATTCGATTTGCCGACATTTATCAGCCGGTTTCAAGGCGAGGTGATCGGCATGGTTTTTCAGCGTCCAAGGCGCCAGGCCTCGGAAGATATAAGTGTCTATCGCCGAATATATCAGCCCAAACCAAAGCCCAAACCGGAACGCCGGACGAATGTTCCGGGCACGGCGGAGTTCTTTATAAACCCAGCTTTTTTTCAGCATTTTTGGATATTCCACCAGCTCTTTATCGCCTTTCTTTAACGCCAGGAATATCGCGTCGGCCGCTACCATCCCGGATTTCATCGCGGTATGGGTGCCTTTTATTTTCGGAACGTTCAGGAAACCCGCCGCATCACCGATTATCGCCCCGCCGGGAAAGGTAAGTTTCGGGATAGATTGATAGCCGCCCTCACTGATTGCACGTGCGCCGTAAGAAATCCGCCTGCCGCCGGCGAAAGTTCCGCGTATCACTGGATGTGCCTTGAACCGCTGGAATTCCTTGAACGGGTTGAGATACGGGTTTTTATAATCTAATCCAACGGCATAGCCTATTGCCACCTGGTTGTTCTCCAGGTGATAGATGAATGAGCCACCGTAAGTCGCGCTATCCAGCGGCCAGCCGATAGTATGGGTGACCTTACCGGGATGATGGTTTTTTGGGTCAACTTCCCATAATTCTTTAATGCCAATGGCATAAGTCTGCGGATTGCATTTCTTTCTTAAATTAAATTTCTCGAATAATTGCCTGGTGAGCGAACCTCTAGCCCCTTCGGCGAATAATGTATATTTAGCGGTCAGTTCGATTCCGGGCTGGTAATTTTCCTTCCGATTGCCGTTCTTGGCGACGCCGCGGTCAGCGGTCAGGACACCTAAGACCTGCCCCTCCAGGTTGAACATAACTTCTTTGCCCGGGAATCCCGGGAAAATCTGAACACCAAGCTCCTCGGCCTGCAATGCCAGCCAGCGGCAAAAATTGCCTAGGCTGATTATATAATTGCCGTGGTTTTTCATCTGCGGCGGCGTTGGGAGTTTCACCGCACCACTCTCTGAGAGAAACAGGAATTCATCCATTATTGCCGGGGTATTAAGTGGAGCGCCGCGCTTTTTCCAATCGGGAATCAATTCATTCAGTGCTTTCGGCTCGATTACCGCACCCGATAATATGTGAGCGCCGATTTCCGCCCCTTTTTCGATGACACAGACGTCTAAGCCCCGGCCTTGCGCTAGCGCCAATGTCTTAAGCCTTATCGCAGCGGATAGCCCTGAGGGCCCGGCGCCGACGATTAGAACGTCAAAATTCATCCGTTCTTTTGCCAAGATAATCCTTTGATTTCAAGGTATTAACAAAATTGGTTTGCCTGTAGCCAATTAACCTAATATATACACTCTTTCCTCCTGCAAATGGCATATATATTGCATCTATATTCATTATATTGCCACATAACAGTCACTACAAAGAAAAAGTTGGATATAAGCATGGTTTCTAGGGAATTTGATCTGGCTAAGTGGTATTCCGACGTTGGGGCGGACGATGAGATCGCCTCCGTACCGGTCAATAAATTCACGGAAAAGGAAAGTCAGGATTCGAGTATGGCAAATACAGAGCCGCTACAACCGGAAAAAAAGAGGCCGAGCATCTCACAAGCCACAATGTCGGCCGCAGCTCTCTCCGAAAACGCCGCAACTTTGGCCGATTTGGAAAAGGCGGTCAGGGGTTTTGATGGGTTATTGATAAAGAAAACCGCCAACAAAACGGTCTTTGCCGAGGGCAACCCAAAAGCAAAGATAATGCTGGTCGGCGAGGCGCCAGGAGCCAACGAGGATATGGAAGGACGCCCGTTCTGTGGCGTTTCTGGCAAGTTAATGGACGAAATGTTTGCTGCCATAGGCTATTCCCGGGCTAAGAATTTATATATAACCAATACCATATTCTGGCGCCCGCCCGGCAACCGGAGGCCAACGCCTGACGAACTGACGATATGCAAACCGTTCGTAGAGAAGCATATAGCGCTGGTCAACCCGGATTTGCTGGTGATGGTAGGTTCCACCGCGAGCGAGGCATTGAAAGGAGATAAATCGGCGATGTCAGGCCAGCGCGGCAGGTTTTCCAAATATTCCAACCGGTTTTTGCCCCGCGAAATACCGGCAATGGTGATCTTCCACCCCTCATACCTCCTCCGCCAGCCTTCCCAAAAGCGGCTGGCTTGGCAGGATTTGATTAAAATTAAGCACTTTATTGAGGGAAAAATTCGCAATATATAGTTGTAACAAATATTTAATATACTATATATTGTGTTTATGGAGAAAATGCCTTGCCCCGCTTAACTACCCCGGGGTAAAATAGATAAAGTTTTAGTAAAAGTGAGGATAGCCATGGAAAAAGACCGGATATACCGATTCCTTTCAGCGGCGAGTTCAGCGGCAAAGAAGTACTGGCCGGCAGGTGTTTTATTGCCGGTTGCGCTTGGGGCTTTCCTGGTGAAGTCAGATATGTCTTCCAGCTCCATAGCGGAGCCATATAAAGTGGAAATTTCGCTTGAGACTTTACCCACGATATTGAGCTCGGAAAACCCGGTTCCATCAATACTAGAAGATGCCGACCGGGATTCTTATACCAAGATATTCACCCTTCAGCATAGCGGCGATTTCGCTGGGGCCGACCGCGAGATTAAAAAGATAAATGATAAAATCCTGATGGGCCACGTCCTGGCCGATCGCTACCTACAAAATGAATACAAAGCGACCACGCCGGAAATCAAATCCTGGCTAGAGAATTATAGTGATCTTTCCGAAGCCGACCGGATATATGCTAAAGGCAAAAGGCTTGGCCTGGCAGAAAATTATAAACCGGAAAGCAAAGCCTTAAAGGGCTACGGTGAGAATAACGGCCTTTCGGCACGGGTGGAAAATTCGATTTCCCAAGTCCATTGGGGCAATAGAACCAAGGCGGCGGAAGCCTGGAAACGTTTTGCTGGCTTGGTGAAGGGTGGATACCTCGCCAAGGCGGCACAAGTGCTTGAATCACAGAAGTTGCAGATAGTCTGGAAACCATATGAGCAGGATATCGCCAAATGGAGCTTGGCTTCTGCCCATTTCGCCGAAGGGCACGATAAAGAGGCTTATCGCCTGGCCAAGGAAGCGGCCGACCGCTCCGGCGACGATATTCCCGGCGCTTACTGGACGGCTGGCATCGCCGCCTGGCGCTTAGGCGACCTGGAAAACGCCACTAAAGATTTCGCATACCTGGCCAAAGTGAAGGGAATTTCCGGCTGGGAACAATCGGCAGCGGCTTTCTGGGCCTACCGCGGCTACTTGCAGCAAGGCGATAAATCCGCCGCTAAGCAGATGCTGAAAATGGCCGCTGAAAACCGATACACCTTCTATGGCCTGCTGGCGCGTCGGGCGATGAATCAATCGCCGGATTTCGAGTGGAAGAAAGAGGCGTTAACCTCCAGCAACCTGCATTATCTCGCCTCCATCCCGGCGGTGGCACGCGCCATTGCCCTAGTTGAGGTCGGATTCGATTATGATGCGGAAAAAGAACTTAGGAAGTATTACCCCAGCGCTGCGGCAGAGGATAAGGGTAAGCTGCTGGCCTTGGCTGACCGCATGAAAATGCCCGGCCTGCAGGTACGCATCGCCGGGACGATACGCCAGGAGCAGGGCCAGCATAATGATTACGCTAATTACCCGGTGCCGCAGTGGAAACCGGCAGGCGGATATAAAGTGGAACCGGCGCTGATTTTCGCGCTGATGCGCCATGAATCAGGGTTTAACCCGAATGCCGAGAGCAGCGTTGGTGCGGTCGGACTGATGCAGATAATGCCAGAAACCGCAGCCTACATCGCCGGAAAGGAGAATTCCGCATTCAACCGGGACGATCTCTATAAACCGGAGCGCAACATCGGCCTGGCGCAGAATTACGTGCAGCAGCTGCTCTCCCGCGCCGATATAAACGGTAACCTGTTTTTCTTGGCCGCCGCTTATAACGCGGGGCCCGGCAAACTCTCCGAATGGGCGGAGAAGATAGATTACAAGAACGATCCGCTATTGTTCATGGAATCCATTCCCAGCCGCGAAACCCGGAGTTTCGTCGAGCAGGTGGTAGCGAACTACTGGATATACTGCAGGCGCCTGGAGGGCGACAGTAAAACCATGGATATGGTGCTGGCCAACAACTGGCCGGTCTATGGCGGCTCCGCCGGGAAGGCCGGGATTTACCTGGCGCAGCTGGGCGGGGCAAAATAGTTTATCCAGGGGAAGCCCAGAGCTTGGCTTAATATATCACGGTATATTTATAATAGCCCTTGATTACCGCGTAGCTTTTCATCAATATTCCCTACTTACCGAGAAATCCAGAAGCTCCAGCAGAGCGTCCTTCTCCGGCGAGTTTTTGAATATTTCCAGGGATCCCCTGGCTTTTTCCACATATTTTTTCGCGTAATCAATCGCTTCCTGCAATATTCGGTATTTTTCCATGATGGAAATCGCCCGGGCCAAATCGCCCTGCCATTGGTTCTTTTCCCGGACTGTCCTTATCCAGAATTTCTTCTCCTCCGCATTGCTTTTGCGCCAGGCGAGTATCACCGGCAAGGTAGCTTTGGATTCGCGGAAATCGCCACCGATGGATTTACCGAGCTTCTCGCGCCTGGCCGAATAATCCAGCGCATCGTCAGCGATCTGGAACGCCAGCCCTAGATTATGCCCGAAATCGAACAGCGGCTTTTCGTGCTCCTCCCGCTCCGCCAGCGCCGCGCCGATCTGGCAGGCTGCCGCGAACAATTGCGCCGTTTTCGCCGAGATTATTTTTAGGTAAGTCGGCAAATCATTTTCGATGTTATTCTCATGCGTCAGTTGCAGAACCTCACCCTCGGATATGATGGCGGAAGTATCGGAAAGCAACTTCAGAACCTTCAAGCTACCGTCGCCGACCATCAGTTGAAATGCCCGGGAAAGCAGGAAATCGCCGACCAGGATGCTGGCCTCGTTACCCCATAGATTATTGGCGGTTTTTGATCCACGCCTAAGATCGCTTTTATCCACCACATCGTCATGCAGGAGAGTCGCGGTATGGATGAATTCGACGCAGACGGCAAGCCGGATTTGCCGGTCGCCTATATAGCCGGAAAGGCGGCTGGAAAGCAGTGTTAAAATAGGCCGGAGCCGTTTCCCGCCCGACAATATTACATGCTTAGCCACTTCCGGGATAAGCGTGACGTCGTTTTCCAGCAGGCGATCTATCTCCAGCTCCACCGCGTCCAGCTCGTCGCCGAACAGCGGGCGGATGGTTTCCAATATGGCGGCGGTGGAGGACATAAATAATTTTTCTGTTGTAAGTTGCAAGTTGCAAAGTTGCAAGCCTTGCCTTCGTTGTTGAAAATCGCCTTTATTCGGTTATATTGGCCGCCTCTATGAAAAATAACGTTAAATCATTCCAGGATTTGATATTGACCCTTCAGCATTTCTGGGCAGATCAAGGCTGCGCCATTTTGCAGCCATATGACATGGAAGTGGGTGCGGGAACATCCCATCCGGCAACGATCTTGCGGGCGCTAGGGCCAAAAACCTGGAATGCCGCTTATGTCCAGCCCAGCCGCCGCCCGAAAGACGGCCGATATGGCGAAAATCCGAACCGGCTCCAGCATTACTACCAATTCCAGGTTATTTTGAAGCCTTCACCTGAAAATATTCAGGATTTATATTTGCAAAGCTTATATGCGATTGGGATCGACCCACTTCTGCATGATATCCGGTTCGTCGAGGATGATTGGGAAAACCCAACGCTCGGTGCCTCAGGCCTCGGCTGGGAAGTATGGTGCGACGGCATGGAAGTAACGCAGTTCACCTATTTTCAGCAGGTCGGAGGGATAGAATGCTCACCGGTTTCCGGAGAAATCACCTATGGTTTGGAACGCCTCGCCATGTTCGTACAAGGCCTGGAGAGTGTTTACGATATTGATTGGAATGGCGTTAAAGGGGCGGGTGCGCTCACCTATAACGATGTATTCAAGGAAAACGAGCGGGAATTCTCCGCGTTCAATCTGGAATTTGCCGATACAAATATTTTATTGCAGCATTTCCGCGATGCGGAAAAAGAATGCCGCGCAATGCTGGATAAAAATCTGCCGCTTCCGGCTTATGACCAATGTTTGAAAGCGGCGCATAATTTCAATCTGCTTGATGCACGCGGGGTAATCGGCGTCACCGAACGGGCGGCATATATAGGCCGAATCCGGACGCTGGCGAAGGGGTGTTGTGAGATGTGGGTAGAGAAGGAAGCGAAAAATGCTGCTTAAAATATTGAAAGGCAAAATTCACCGCGCCATGGTCACCGAGGCAGATTTGAATTATTCCGGCTCGATCGGAATCGATGAAAATTTGCTGGAAGCAGCGGGAATTATTAATAACGAGCATGTGGAAGTTTATAACATTACCAACGGCCACCGGTTCACCACTTATGCTATCCCCTCCCCGCGCGGGAGCGGCCGGATTTTCATTTACGGCGCAGCGGCACATCTGGCGAAAAAGGGCGATTTATTAATCATCTGCGCCTTCGGATTATGCGAGGAAAAAGAGGCAAAGAAATACCATCCGAAAGTGGTGATAGTTGATAGCGAGAATAAAGTGGCAATCAAAAAGGATCACGATTCCGATGCCTGATTTACTGCTCGAATTATTCTCCGAGGAAATCCCGGCAAGGATGCAGGAACCCTCTGCAGCGGTGTTGCAGAAGTTCTTCGAAGATGCATTCAAAAATGGTTCGCTGAAATATGATCAGCTTAAAACACTAGTTACTCCAAGAAGATTAACGCTACTGGTAACCGGACTTCCTATCGTATCTCCACCACTCACGGTCGAGCAGAAAGGCCCTAAAACCTCAGTTCCAAAGGAAATACTGGAAAAATTTATGGCTAAATGGGGTTTTAGCCACGAAGAATTGGTTGTGCGTAAAATGGGAAATGACGAGGTTTATTTTGGGGTAAAGAATGCCGAAGGTTTGCCAGTTGCAGAAAATATCAAAATTAATGTTGAGATGTTTTTAGAGGCCTTTAAGTGGCCAAAATCAATGAGGTGGGGCGATAATAAAATCACCTGGGTTCGGCCGTTACATTCGATTCTGTGTTTATTTAATGGAAAAGTTGTGCCTGTGGAATTTGGCGGAATCAAGGCGGGAAATGTTACACACGGCCATCGTTTCTTGAGTCCAAAGCCGATTACAGTAAAATCTACGGAAAAATATGAATCATTGTTGGAAAAAGCGCATGTAATTGCCGATCGCGATAAGCGCAAAGCGGAAATCTGGAAACAGGCAGAAGCATTAGCGGCAAAGCATGGCCTCACGGTGAAACGCGATGATGGATTGCTCGAGGAAGTTACCGGGCTGGTTGAATGGCCGGAAGTTTTGCTCGGCAATATTGACAAGCAATTCATGGGTTTGCCGCCCGAGGTGCTTTCCACTTCAATGCGTACGCATCAGAAATATTTTTCGCTGCTGCATAAAACGGGAAAGCTTGCCCCGCATTTTCTAGTCGTCTCGAACATCAAAGCCAAGGATGGCGGTAAGGCAATAATTACCGGGAATGAGCGGGTATTACGCGCCCGGCTTTCCGATGCCAAATTCTTCTGGGAACAGGATCTGAAAAAACCTCTTGATGAATGGGCCAAGGGTTTAAGCGGCGTAATTTTCCACGAAAAATTGGGGACGGTTGCGAATAAAGTTAAGCGTATAGACGATTTAGCTCAGAAACTGGCCGAATTTACCGGCGCCGATAAAGCGAAGGTGAAACGTGCGGCAGAGTTGTGCAAGGCAGATTTAGTAACCGGAATGGTTGGTGAATTTGCGGAACTCCAGGGAATCATGGGTAGATACTATGCCATAGCCGGTAAAGAGTCTCCCGAAACCGCCGATGCCATACGCGATCATTATAAACCGCAAGGCCCAAACGATTCGGTGCCGAACAGCCCGGTTTCCATATGTATCGCGCTGGCGGATAAATTGGATACGCTCGCTGGCCTATTTGTGGCGAACGAAAAACCAACAGGATCAAAAGATCCTTTTGCACTTAGACGCACAGCATTGGGGATTATTAGAATTATCTTAGAGAATGATGTGCGACTTAATATTGGTGAAATACTGCAGAACTACAAATCTATTATTGCTAATGATTTTACTAATATAAAAGGGCCACAAATTATAAGCTCTTTAGATCCCCATGACGCCGGCTTTCACAATAATATCCTAGACGCGTATTCTTTCATTCTAGAGCGCCTCAAAATACAACTCAGAGAATCTATCCAACCTGATATAGTTAGTGCAGCAATGCACATTGGCGCAAATCCTATAGCAAAAGGCGATGACGATCTAGTTCGCATCGTGGCACGCGCGAAGGCATTGCAGGATTTCCTGAAAACCGGGGAAGGTGTGAATAATTTGGTCATCTATAGAAGGGCGGCAAATATAGTAGCGGCCGAAGAAAAGAAGGACAAAAAAAATTATAGAAGCCAGGTCAATGAAACTCTGCTGGAAACGAAGGAAGAGAAGGATTTATATAAATTGTTCCGTGAAATAAAGCCTTGGATTGATGGCAAAATAAAACAGGAGCAGTTCATTATGGCTATGGGCGAATTGTCAATCATGCGCGGCACTATCGATGCTTTCTTTGACAAAACGACGGTAAATTGCGATAACCCCGCTTTGCGCGAGAATCGGCTGCATATTCTGGCAGAATTGAAGGGAATAATGGATAACATCGCCGATTTCTCAAAAATAGAAGGCTAAAAAATATGGCGAATAAATGGGTATATAATTTCGGCGACGGATCGGCGGATGGCCGGGGCGATATGAAGGAATTGCTCGGCGGCAAGGGTGCAAACCTAGCCGAGATGTGTTCGTTGGGCTTACCTGTTCCACCGGGATTCACCATCCCTACCGAAGTCTGCGTTGCCTATTATCAGAACAAAAAACAACATCCGAAAGAACTGACAAGTCAGATTCAAGAAAGCTTAAAAAAAATCGAGAAAAAATTGAAACTCGAATTCGGCAATCCCGAAAAGCCGCTGTTGGTTTCGGTTAGAAGCGGTGCGCGCGCTTCGATGCCGGGGATGATGGATACTATTTTAAATCTCGGCCTCAATGATAAAACCGCCGCGGGACTCGCGAAAATGAGCAATAACGAGCGGTTCGCCTACGATTGTTACCGCCGGTTTATTCAGATGTATTCGGATGTAGTTCTGGGAGTCGAGCATTATCATTTCGAGGAAATATTGGACTTAAAAAAACAAGATCGCGGGATTGAACTCGACACCGATTTGACAGCGGAAGACCTGAAAGATTTAGTGAAATCTTACAAAGCCAAAGTGAAAGAGGAGTTGGGAGAAAATTTCCCCGAAGATGTAAACGAACAATTATGGAAAGCGATAAACGCCGTGTTCGATTCCTGGATGAATGCGCGAGCGATAACTTACCGCAAGCTCCATGATATCCCGGAATCCTGGGGCACGGCGGTGAATGTGCAGTCGATGGTGTTCGGCAATATGAACAAGGAATCTGCCACCGGCGTCGCCTTCACCCGCGATCCTTCGACCGGCGAGAAGATTTTCTACGGCGAATATCTGGTGAATGCGCAAGGCGAGGATGTGGTGGCCGGAATCCGTACACCGCAACATATAACAATCGAGGCGAAGAAAAAAAACAGCTCTGATTCGCCAGCGATGGAAGAAGTGATGCCGGAGATTTTCGGCGAGCTGGTGAAAGTTTATAAAAAATTGGAAAAACATTACAAGGACATGCAGGACATTGAATTCACCGTGCAGAGCGGAAAATTATGGATGCTGCAAACGCGCAGCGGCAAACGCACTGCCCCCGCGGCCATCAAAATCGCCGTCGATATGGTGGCCGAAGGGTTGATCTCTAAGGAAGAGGCAATTCGTCGCATCGACCCGATGTCACTTGATCAATTATTGCACCCAACTTTGGATCCTAAAGCAGAGAAGAAAGTAATCACGAAAGGTCTGCCAGCCAGCCCAGGCGCCGCTTCCGGGATCGTGGTATTTTCGGCGGAAGAGGCGGAGCGGCGGAGCGTTGAAAAAACCATCCTCGTGCGGCTAGAAACCAGCCCGGAAGATATTCATGGAATGCATGCTGCAGTTGGGATTTTAACGGCGCGCGGCGGGATGACTTCACACGCGGCGGTAGTTGCACGCGGGATGGGAAAACCATGTGTTTCTGGAGCCGGGGAACTGCGGATAGATTATAAAAATAAAACCTTCAGCGCATCCAACATCACCATAAAAGAGGGCGAAACCATCACTATAAACGGTGGTTCCGGCGAAGTGATGCTGGGTGCAGTTCCCACCATCGAACCAAAATTATCCGGCGATTTCGCAACTGTAATGCAATGGGCGGATGAGTTTCGACACTTAAAAATCCGTGCCAACGCGGAGACGCCGCTTGATGCTAGGACTGCCCGCAAATTCGGTGCGGAAGGCATCGGTCTCTGCCGCACCGAGCATATGTTTTTTGATGCAGAACGCATCGTCGCCGTTCGCGAAATGATACTGGCCGGAGAACCAGAAACACGCAAAAAAGCTATCAATAAATTATTGCCGATGCAGCGCCAGGATTTCGCCGAATTGTTCCGAATTATGGCACCATTCCCGGTGACGATCCGGCTGCTTGATCCGCCGCTCCATGAATTCCTGCCGCATACCGAATCGGAAATTGCGGAGGTTGCAAAAGCGGCGAACGTCGATATTGCGACGGTGAAACACCGCGCGAATGAATTGCATGAGACAAATCCGATGCTAGGCCATCGCGGCTGCCGTCTTGGCATTTCATTCCCGGAAATTTACGAAATGCAGGCTGAGGCAATTTTCCTTGCCGCCGCCGAAGTTTCGCGCGAGCTGCATGATGGTGTGATTCCCGAAATTATGATCCCGTTGGTAATGAACGAAAAGGAATTGCAGATTTTGCGGGAGCTTATCGTCGGTGCGGCACGACGGGTGGAGAAAAAAACCGGCACGAAATTGCAATATCTGATCGGCACGATGATTGAATTGCCACGCGCCTGCTTGCGTGCCGGGGATATTGCCAAACACGCCGAATTCTTCAGCTTTGGCACCAACGATCTCACCCAGACGACGCTTGGAGTTTCCCGCGATGACGCTGGTTCGTTCCTCACGCCATATATAAACAAGGGAATTCTGGAAAAAGACCCATTTGTTGCGATTGACGAAGAAGGCGTGGGTGAGTTGATCCAGATCGCGGCAGAGCGTGGCCGTGCGGCCCAGCCAGCCTTGAAAATCGGCATCTGCGGCGAGCATGGCGGCAATCCCGGGTCGATAAAATTCTGCCAAAAAGTTGGGTTGGATTATGTTTCATGCTCTCCTTACCGAGTTCCGATCGCCCGCCTCGCCGCAGCGCAAGCTGCACTAGAATCAAAGGCAAAAAAGAAAAAGGCGGCGTAGATCTACCGACTGTAGATCACCCCGCGCCTTTCAACTGCAAAAAATGCCACGCCCATCTGAACAGCGTTACATGCAGGAAATAGAAAGCCAGCGAATTGCGGCCGATGAACATAGCCGGATATGAGAGATATTTCGGCACGGCGGGGAATTTGCGGAATCGGTATTGCATAAACATCCAAGTAATCAACGCCATACCTAAGATCAGCAGTACTGATTGAACATAATCGAATGAAAATCCAAGGATTTGGAAAAAGCAATAGGTGATGAGGGTTGTTATGTAAAGATAGACGGGCGGTCTATATTCGTCGCGTTTGCGCGTGAAAACCCCAAGCAGGGAAAAAAGCATAGCCGCCGTGCCATATTCAAAAATCATCGGCGTCAGTATAGCCAGGAACACCAGTACCACGACTACATCGAGCAGATGCTCTCGCAAATATCCCTTTTTTTCCACCCAAACCAGAAACATCCGGCAGAAAATAACGGAAAACAATATGTTCAACGGCAGGTGCTGCCAGCCGATGAGAAAATCGTTTGCCGCCAGTAAAAGCGCCATGATCAGCAAATCTTTCCTGATTTTATAATTCAGCGAATAGCCGATCAGGAAGAAAAAAATCGGGAAGCTCACTCTCCCGATCAGGCGCAGACAAGATGCGTGCGGGAAAAAATAAAACCCGGCATGATCGACCACCATCAGTATTATCGCAGCGAATTTCAGCAGGTCATGCGAATTCATCTCCGTCCCGTGCCGCCGGAAATTTCCCATGAGATATCTCATTTTTCCCCCGGCGCACGGGCGGAAATCGAGAACGCGTGAACGCCCGTCGCTCGTTCCTCCTGCAATATTTCAAGCACCAGCCGGTGGCGTACCAGCCGCGGCATTCCGGCAAATTTTTCTGAAACTATAGTCAACGCGAAATGCGTTTCCCCTCCCTCCCGCCAGCCCGCATGGCCTTTATGCTTATGCGATTCGTCGATAATTTTTAAGGATTCCGGCTGCAATCCTTTAGTCAACTTTTCCTTAATTTTGCCGTAAATTATGTCCATCCTTGATTCTAACTCTTTCTGTTCCATAGCAAATACGATGAAAATAGTTGGAATGATTGTAAACACTAACCCTCAAATTTTCTAGTAAGTTAACCGAAATTCTTGCATCTTTTCCAGCATCTCTCTAAGTTTCCTCCATGCAGAATAACAAATCCGCAAAGGACGGTACTTTTTACCTAGCAAAGAGGCTGTTTTCCGAACACATAAAACAACACCGCGTAAAAATATATCTATCGGTCGTCTGCATGATCTTAGTTGCTGCCACCACCGCCGCTAATGCCTGGCTAATGGAGCCGGTACTGGATAAAATCTTCGTGCAGCGGGAAATGCGAATGCTATTCCTGATTCCGCTAGCCGTCATCATTATTGCCATCATCAAAGCTGTGGCCACATACGGCCAAACTATATTGATGAAATATATCGGCCAGAAGGTGATAACAGAGATGCAGCTCAGACTTTACGAACATCTTCTGGAGTCGGACGTTTCGTTGTTCCAGGAACATTCGTCAGGGCGCTTGCTTTCCCGGTTCTCAAACGATATCCAGGTCATCCGCCGTGCGCTCGCCAATATCCTGACCAACGTCATCAAGGAATCTTTCACCATGGTTTTCCTGCTCGGCGTGATGCTCTATCAGAGCGTAACGCTTTCGCTGGTGGCATTCGCTGCATTTCCCATCGCAATATTACCAATGCTGAAACTCTCCCGCCGCATGAGGAAAGTGGCAAGCCAAACTCAGGAGCACCTGGGCGATTTCACCGCACAGTTGGACGGCACTTTCCATGGTATCCGGGTGGTGAAGGCCTATGGCCGCGAAAGCTATGAAGTTAGCAAAGCGCGCGAATTCATGCAGAAGATTTTCAAGCTTTATTTCAAGGCGGCAAAAATCGAATCGGCATCGCCGCCGCTGATGGAGATGCTTTCGGGTTTTGCGGTAGCTATGGTGGTCTGGTACGGCGGCAGCCAGGTGATTCATGGCCATACCACGCCCGGCGCATTTTTCTCATTCATCACCGCGCTGTTGATGGCGTTCAAGCCGAGCAAAAGTATGTCCAGCCTCAATTCCAGCTTGCAGGAAGGGCTGGCCTCGGTACGCCGCTATTTTGCGGTAATCGACGATAAGCCGAAGATTGTAGATAAACCCGGTGCAACTGTCTATCAGCCGAAGGGCGGCGAGATTATTTTCGACCGCGTACATTTCCGCTATCACCCTGAAAGATCGGCCATCGATGACTTAAGTCTTATCGTACACCCAGGGAAAAAGGTTGCACTAGTCGGCGAATCCGGTGGTGGGAAATCTACAATAATGAATTTAATCCTCCGCTTCTATGATCCAGAAAAAGGCCTCATTACCATAGACGGAATCGACATAGCTTCCTTGCAAATAAAATCATTGCGCGAACAGATCGCCTTCGTCGGCCAGGAAACGATTTTGTTCGACGATACGGTGAAGGCCAATATCGCGTATGGCCGCCTCGACGTGGGCGAAGACGAGATCATCGCCGCATCCTACGCTGCTGCTGCGCACGATTTCATCGTGGAGTTGCCTGAGGGGTACGATACGCTGGTCGGTCAGCATGGGTTGCGTCTATCGGGAGGTCAGCGCCAACGGCTCACCATCGCCCGCGCCATGCTGAAAAATGCGCCGATATTATTGCTTGATGAAGCCACCAGCTCGCTCGACCCGGTTTCCGAGCATCAAATCCAACTCGCTCTGGAGCGGCTGATGAAGGGCCGCACCACGGTAGTAATCGCGCATCGCTTATCCACGGTGATTCATGCCGATTTAATTTATGTGATTTCGGACGGTCGCGTTACCGAGTCCGGAACACACAAGGAATTATTGGAACGCAACAGCGAATATACCCGGCTGTTTAATCGGCAATTTGCAAAGGCGGTTTAATGTTCTCCCTCTACCGCTTCATAACAAAGGCCGCCTCCCCGCTTATCGACTTTTATTTAAAAAGGCGGAAGAAGAAAGGCCGCGAGGATAGCGAAAGATTCCGGGAAAGGTACGGATTCGCCGGGCTGCCGCGCCCACAAGGCAAACTCGCCTGGTTCCACGCCGCGAGTATCGGCGAGGCGACATCCGTGCTGCCGCTGATTGTCATGATCCTGAGAAATTATCCGCAAATGCATATACTCGTCACCACTGGCACTGTGACTTCGGCACGGCTGCTGGCTTCACTGCTGCCCGAACGGGCTTTTCATCAATATGTCCCAATCGATCGGCCGGATGCGGTGAGGCGGTTTGTGCAGCATTGGCAGCCGGAAATAGCCTTCTGGGTAGAATCAGAACTGTGGCCAAACCTCATTCATGAATCGTCACGGCACGGCTGCCCGATGATCTTACTTAACGCCCGAATTTCAGACAATTCATTCCGTATGTGGAAATATTTCCGGCCGTTTGCCGGGAAATTGCTTAGGCCTTTTTCATTATGCCTGGCGCAAAGCCTGCGCGACGCGGAACGGCTGGAAAAACTTGGGAGTAAAAACGTAAAATTCCTTGGCAACCTCAAATACGATTCGGCGGAACTTGCCGCCGACCCGAAGGAATATGCACGGCTTACTTCCGCTATCGGCAGCCGTGACCGCTGGATTGCCGCCAGTACCCATCCCGGCGAAGAGGAGATAATAAAAGACGTCCATATGCGCCTGAAACGCCAGTATCCCGGGCTGCTCACCATTATCGTCCCACGCCATCCCGTGCGTGGTCCGGAAATCGCGGAGCAATTGAAAAGTCCGGGAATCGTTATTGCCCTGCGCTCACGCGGCGAACCAATAACCATGGAGACCAGCATCTATATCGCCGATACTATAGGGGAACTCGGGATTTTTTACCGGTTGTCCTCCATAGTTTTCATGGGCGGCTCGTTGGTCAGGCATGGCGGCCAGAATCCGCTGGAACCGGCCAGGTTGGATGCAGCGGTTATCACCGGTATGTATCACCGTAATTTTGCAGATATTTACCAGCAGATGGCTGCCGACGGCGCGGTTACGGTGGTCGATAACGCCAAGGAACTGGCGGTAGTACTGGCCCGGCTGCTTGGGCATTACGACATATGCGAGGAGCTGGCGCACAAGGCGCGGGAATTCACCGAAGAAAGAAGCGGCGTCGCCGAAACTTATTTACAGGAAATCAAACAATATTTAGATAAGATATGATGTTCAAGAATTTCCTGGATTCGTTGAAAAAATCCCCGCTCAATTTCAAACCTTCGCGGCGGGTGCCAAAATTTTGGCAGAAAAAATCGGTTTTCGCCTCCATCGTTCCCGATCTGCTGCTTCCTTTTTCGGTGATTTATTACAGCATCGTTTTATTTCAGAGTCGCAGAATAAAGCCAGAAAAGCTGGCGGTTCCAGTGATCTGCGCCGGAAATCTGACTGCCGGAGGTGCGGGAAAAACGCCGCTGGCACTGAAGATAGCCGAGGAAATCAAAAAATCGTCGCGGAAGAAAATCGCGTTCGTCAGCCGTGGATATGGAGGAAGAAATAAAGGTCCGCTGCAAGTCGATCCGTCTGCACACGGCGCGGAGGATGTCGGTGACGAACCGTTGCTGCTCTCCCGCATTGCCGAAACCTGGATCGGAAAAGACCGGTTGGAAACCGCAAAATCTGCAGTCGCAAACGGCGCGGAAATCATCATCATGGATGACGGATTGCAGAATCCGACCATTGAAAAGGATTTGTCGTTTGCCGCAATTGACGGCGGGTTCGGGATAGGCAATGCCCTGGTGGTTCCGGCTGGCCCTTTGCGTGAGCCGCTGATGAAGGGCTTGAAACGCGCCAATGCTGTGGTTTTTATCGGAGATGACAAAAACGACGAGCTGCCCTTCCTTTCCCGCTATGCTCGGATAATCCGGGCAAAATTGCAGCCGACCTATGCAGAAAATTTAAATGTGGAGAACCTTAAGGGCAAAAAAGCCATCGCCTTCGCCGGCATCGGGCGGCCAGAAAAATTCTTCGAGACTTTGGAAAATATCGGCGTACAGCTTGTTGATAAAATCCCGTTTCCTGACCATCATTTTTACCGCCGGGCGGAACTGGCAGAATTGGCCGCACGCAGCGAGAAGCTGGATTGCATTTTGATTACTACCGAAAAGGATCACGTTCGCCTTCCCCTAGATTTCCGGGAGAAAATCCTGGCCCTTTCGGTCAAACTGGAAATCCCCGACCCAGCGGTATTCAACGTCCTGCTGCAACCATATCTTTAATGCAGCGCCGACCGATAAAGCATTTCCTCGAATATCTCCTGGTACTGGCGCTTTATTATCCGAGCCGGCTGTTTTCCATTGATGCGACTTCGGCTTTTTTTGGCTTGGCTCTGGAGAAAATCGGCCCACTCCTGAAACCCGCCGCGAATAAAAGGATAAAACGCAACATCGCCATTTGCTTCCCGGATTTCTCACCAGAAAAAGTTGACGAGACCGCCAGGAAATCGTGGAATAATCTGGGCCGGTTCATCGGCGAATTTCCACATATGGAAAAACTCTCAGGCGAAGCCCTCTGGGGCCGAGTAAAAGTCGAGGGTACACATCACCTGGACGCGGCAGTGAAATCGGGCAAAGGCTGCATTGTTTTTTCCGGGCATTTCGCCAACTGGGAAATAATAGCAAAATCCTCCTATGAATATGGCGTGCCACCGGCCCTTATCTACCGCCCGGCCAACAACCGGCTGGTGAATAAATTAATCCTTAAAGCCCGCGGCAAAAGCCATGCCGGGATATACGGCAAAGGCGCCGAATCAACGCGCGGAATATTTAAGGTTCTAAAGAAAAAGGGCGTCGCCGGGATGTTGGTTGACCAGAAGACGAACGAGGGATTGAAACTGAAGTTCTTCGGCCGAGACGCCATGACCACCCCTGGGCCAGCGCAGCTCGCTCTGGCGCTGGATTGCATCCTGCTCCCGGTAGTGGTATTCCGCGAAAACGGAGCGAATTTCCTGGTGCGCGTCGAGCCGCCGCTGCAATATGAAAAAACCGGAGATGGTGAAAAAGACGCTGCCGCAATCATGCAGCAAATCAACGATATTTTAGAGCGCTGGGTGCGTGAACACCCGGAGCAATGGCTGTGGCTGCATCGCCGATGGGTGGAGAATTAATGCAGTCCAGCACTGCTTTCTAAGTTCTTTCCGCTTGAAAAATCGCCGGATTGCTCTATTTATTCCCCATGGCAAAAGAAGAATTACTGGAATTTAAAGGACGGGTGGAGGAAGTGCTGCCCAACGCCATGTTCCGCGTCAAGCTGGAAAACGGGCATGAAGTGCTGGCTCACACATCAGGCCGGATGCGGAAAAACCGCATCAAAATCCTGCTCGGCGACGAGGTGTCGGTGGAAATGACACCGTATGACCTCAGCAAGGCGCGGATAATGCTGAGGCATAAATGATTTTTAATGTCCCCTGCGAATTTTACTAAATTCGCAATGGGACGGAGCTCAAGGCTGGCTCGGACTACTGTCCTCGCATACGGGTAACATCATGGTAAAACCACAACTAATCCTCGCTTCCGCTTCCCCAGGCCGGCTGGAGTTATTGCGCCAGGCTGGGATTGTCCCCGATAAGGTCGAACCAGCGGATATTGACGAAACCCCGCGCACAAAAGAATCGCCGCGGCGTTACGCGCTCCGGTTAGCTGAGGAAAAAGCCGCGAAAATCGCGGTAAAAAACCCAGAAAGCTTTATCATCGCTGCTGATACAATAGTTCTCAGCGGAACCCGGCTGATCGGCAAGGCGGCGGATGAAACGGAAGCACGGGAAATCCTAAAAATCCTCTCCGGCAAAAGGCATATGGTAGTCACCGCAGTCTGTGTGATGTCGCCCGGCAGCGGGAAATCCTCACGCATTGTTGAAACACGGGTGAAAATCGGGAAACTTACCGATGCCGAAATCGAGGATTACATCACATCCAGCGAATGGCGCGGGAAATCCGGCTGCTACACATTGCATGGCCGCGCCGGACGTTATATCGAGTGGCTGAACGGCTCATATTCCGGCGTCATCGGCCTGCCGCTGGCGGAGACGCTGAGAATGCTGCAGGGGTTGGGATTTAAGGCATCTTAGCAGCGGCTTCTGTTTTAGCCCGCTTTATCTCCGCCTGCTTCTCCGATACCGCCTGGAAGAAATCGAGGGCAAGCTTTGGATTATCTAATTTAAATTCTGTGAATTTCTTTTCGGGGTTAAAATGATTGGACACCATTCCCAGTTTTACTAGTAACTTTTTAATACCAGCAGCTGCCTCACTATCTTTCTCCCCATAATAGTGGAGCGTCAAAGGAGGCTCCTCGTCTTTTTTGCAGTACAGGCGGAAATTATCCGGTTCCAATTTCAGCTTATCCCGGGTATTGGGGAGTTTTGCCTTTATAAAATCTTTTAAGTTATAGATTGATACGCCATTAACCTCAGCTACTTCTTCTAATTTGGTGGGATTTCTATAGTTTACATCTTTAAGTTTTTTTACCACGAAATCCCGCAGATTGCGGGTGGTAGCCACCCTGATCTCTTCGCCTTCTTCTACTTCTTCTACTTCTTCTACTTTCTCGAAAACGCCGTCTTCATTCTTTTGCCATACGCGGTATCTCAGGCCATCACTTTGCTCTATGATTTCCTGAGCATGATTTTTGCCAGGCTCGCTAGTTAATTCCTCCTCTTCATCCCAGCCAGCAAAGCCATCCCGCTCCAGAGAGGAGTCATCATCATTCAGTCCCGGCCAGGAATCAAAATCATCCCGTAGAGCGAGATCACTCTCCTCCTCCGGCTCCAGAGAGGATTCATCATCCAAATTCAGCTTGAAATCATCATCTTCTTCTCCGTTAAAAACTGGCCCGTCTTGTTCCGCAACTTCTGGCAATACTTCATCTGGAACCGGATCTTCTTCAAGCTCAGGAGCAGTTTGAGATTGCTCCCGTGGCTCCAGTTTTAAGGTAATCTGCTCAAGATCGTTCTCTTGAGGGCGCTTTATAATCTTTCTATCTTGTACATACCTAGGATCTTCGTATGGCTCACCGTAGAATTGGACTCTGTTGAATATCTGGGTTGGATCATTGCCGATCTTTGCAAAATCTTCTTTATCTATAATAACCGCATGGCCTGTAGCCCTGCCCTTTCTGCCAAATATATCTGTTCGCGTTAAGTCGATAGCCCTGGCAATCACTATTCTATCTCCACTTATTTCCTTATGAAAAAATACTTCGCGACCTCCTTTGATTGTACCATCTTTGCCTTTACCTGTTTTTTGTAAGTCGGTAGGAATATAAATTGTTCCACTTTTTTCATAAAAAATTTTGTAGTTTGCTCCTTTTCTAATTTCTCGTTGTAAATCTGAAAGAGTGTATGTTGTGGTTCCAGAGCCAAGCACTTCTGATATCTCTCGATATGTGGAATCGTTAATTCCTGGAGAGCGTTGCCATAATTGGAAGCCCCGAAATCTATTGGTACTCAGATCTTCTTCCACGTTAGTGTAGATAACTTGTTCCGCTTTAATTTCTAAGGTATCTGCCATATAAACGCTCTATGCCTTCTGAATCTGGCATTATTTATTTTTGAGAATCATACCATGGAATTGTTACAGAATTATGACAAAACGATAAAATTTTCTAAAAAACCTAAAAATTATCCTATTTCACCTCCACCTCTATCAGCAGCATTTTATTTTCCGGTAAAACCAATGCTGCCGGAATGCCTGGAGTTTTTGTGAAAGTGGGTGGGGCGATGACGGTTCTTTTCCCGCCCGGGCGCATCCCCGGCTTCACACCATCCCCGGCGATTGCCAGCTCCAGCGCGTAAGGAAATTTGCCTTCACCGGCAGTGATTTTCACCGCATCTCTCTGAGCAATCAGGTTTCCCCGCATGTACCATACTTTATAATTCACCGTAGCTGCTGTGCCGCAGGATACCGGCTCTCCGGCTCCCAGCGCATCCTCGTACATTTTCAAGGGCGGGCCGTTCGTATCCGCGGGGATTTTCATGCCGCAAAGTTCTGGCACGGCATTGCTTTCTACCGATGCCGGAGAATTTGTGTCGACGGGCACCACCTTCTTCTGTATGAAAAGCACATATAAGATCAGGATAAAGGCCACTATCGTCAATAATTTTCTTGGCAGCATTTTATTTCTCCTTTTCTATTTCTAGATTCTTATCTCAGGTTTCAAATCCAGGCTTTCGGCCAGCTTATAAAATCTTCTCCGAACTGGCTCGCCGACCAAGCTTTCCGAGCGCCGCTCTGGGCTAATCGCCAGCCGGTTTTTCTCCAGGACGAGCGGCGCCTGGCGCAAAACCCCAAGCGCTCCACCAGAAAGACCGATCCCTAAGCGCGCCGCCAAACCAACGGTTTTCGCCGCAGCGATTTCCTTTTTTTCGATCAAGGCAACCGGCCTTGCTAGCCCAGAGCTTTCGAACACGGTCTTATAGCGATGGTAAACTGCTGTGGCAATGAACACCCGCGCTTCGTGGCCGATGCCGGAAATCGCTGCATCCAATATCAATCGGCAGGCCACTCCGGCACGGTATTCAGCATGCTCGTACCAGGCGAGGCGCGATAGGATGCAGGCGGCGAGCCGAAGTTTCGCGGGCCCAGATTTTTCCTCCGGGAAAAGCGGCGACATCCAATCAAAAAGCTCATAGCCGAATTTTGTCCATAGCGATTTCGGCTCGGGCGAAGTGCGCTCAATCATGTCGGAGCAGCCGGTTAGCAGGGGGTCTTCGGATTTTATTTTTTCGCTCAACTGGTCGAACAAATAACCCTCGCGAATGCCATGCACCGAAAAAATCATGCGCTCCGGCTTTAAGTGTTTTATCAACCGGTTGGCGATAAGCGCGGTCAAGGCCATTGTTTCCCGCCGGTTTTCCGAGATGAACGGGAATTTCTTTAGATATGTGGGCGATGTTCCAGCGATGTCATCCAAGGTTTCCTCAAGCTTTTTCACCGGCACAGAATAATTATGCAACACGCGGAGCGGATATTCCGAATTGGCCATATGGATTTTCGCCAGCGCCCGGAAACCGCCGCCGACCGCGTAAAAATCCCGACCCTCCGCCATTTTCAGGTGCGGCCAGGAGAGGATATATTCGTCGATTATTTCCGCGGCTTTTTTATAATCCTGCTTGTCGCGGTTTTTGAGCCGGAGCGGCCCGATGGGGAAGCTTCTATAGCCGCCGAAATCTTTTTTATCGGAGTTTATGTAGGAAAGCTCCAGGCTGCCACCGCCCAAATCGCCGACCACGCCGCGCGCATCGAATATCGATTCCAAAACACCGAGGCAGGAAAGCCGTGCTTCTTCCTCACCACTGATGATTTTCACGTCCAACCGGTATTTATTCCTGATTGTTTCGGCGAATGATTTACCGTCGGAAGCGTCGCGCACCGCAGCGGTAGCAAGCGCGATTACGCGGGTGACCTTCATGCTTTGCGCGATGAGTGCAAACCGGGCGATTGCGCGTTCTGCCGCTTCAATGCCTTCCGGGTTAAGCCGGCCGGTTTTGTTCATCCCTTTGCCCAGGCCACATAATACTTTTTCGTTGAACAACGGCAATGGCACACGCTTTAGCCCGTCATAAACCACCATCCTGACCGAATTCGAGCCGATATCGATTACTGCGATTTTTTGGCCGGCGATTGATAATTGGTCATTGGTCATTGGCAATATATTCTAGTTGCTAGCCTTCTTCTTTCCATGCAGTGCTTTACCACGGCCGGAAAGCGAAGGATTTTGCATGAAAAACTCGTGCGCAGAGAATGAATTCTTTTTATGTTCCGCGCGCGAATAGCTCCCATCGCCTTGCAGCACCCAGCTTTGGTTCTCATCTTTCAAATTTGCGCCCATTATTTGGCTCATGATCTGCTCATGAACCGTCGGGTTTTCGATCGGAACCATGACTTCAATCCGCCAGTCGAGGTTGCGCGGCATCAAATCGGCGGACGATATGAAAACCTTAGCTTTGGCCGAGGGCAGCCCATACCCGGCGCCAAAGCAGAAAATCCGCGAGTGTTCCAGGAATCGCCCGACGATCGATTTTACCCGGATATTTTCCGACAATCCTTTCACTCCCGGCCTGAGACAGCAAATTCCCCGGATTACCAGATCAATCGAAACTCCAGCTGCGGATGCTCGGTATAAATCATCGATTATATCAGGATCGACCAGCGAATTAGCCTTCAGCCATATTGCCGCCTTTTTGCCAGATTTCGCATGCGCCATCTCATCTGCGATCAATGATTTCAGGTTTTGCCGCAGGTTGATCGGCGCGATAGAGATTTTTTCGAAAACGGCAGGCGGCGAATAGCCGGTTAAATAATTGAATAAATGGGCTGCGTCACGGCATAAGGCAGGATCGCAGGTAAAAAAGGACAAATCGGTGTAGATTTTCGCATTCACCGGATGATAATTCCCGGTGCCGAAATGCACGTAGGATTGCAACCCTTCCGGCGTTTTCCGCACGATCAGCGACACCTTTGCATGGGTTTTTAGGCGCACGAATCCGTAAATCACCTGCGCGCCAGCGCGCTCCAGGTTCCTCGCCCACCTGATGTTGGCCTCCTCGTCGAATCGTGCTTTCAATTCCACCAATGCCGTCACCGCCTTGCCGTTTTCCGCCGCTTCGATCAATGCCTTCACTATCGGCGAATCGTTGCTGGTGCGGTATAGCGTCTGTTTTATCGCCACCACGTCCGGGTCGGCCGCCGCTTGACGCAAGAACTGCACCACCACGTCAAAACTTTCATACGGATGATGTACTACAATGTCTTTCGCATGGATGGCAGCAAAGCAATCACCATCGAAATCGCTGATCCGCTCGGGAAACCTAATGTTCATCGCGGGAAATTTTAAATCCGGGCGGTCGATTAAATAAAGCTCGGCAAGACTTGAAATCCCAAGCAGGCCGTCAATTCTTATCACGTCTCCCGGCGCAACGGCGAATTCCTGGATGGCAAAATCCAGGAGATGCGCGGCCATGGAACTGCTCGCCTTAAGCCGGATGATGATGCCACGCTTGCGTTTTTTCAGCGCTGTCTCGAATGAGCTGACCAAATCTTCCGCTTCTTCCATCGCTTCCAAATCGCTATCGCGGGTGATGCGGACGAGTCCAGATTCCAGCACCTTGCAACCGGGAAATAATTCGCTCGAGAAAATATCCAACACGTCCTCCAACAATATGAACCGTATTTCTTGGCCGGAATCAGGCAACCGGACTAGACGTGGCAGACTGGCGGGCAGCGGGATGATGCCACGGAAATCCCGGCTTCCCAGTAGTTTCCGGTCATAGCCCTCCGCGGCACGCTCCAAGTGCAATATGATCGCCAGTGCCAGATTCGGCAGGAAGGGAAATGGATGCGCTGGGTCGATGGCGATTGGCGTCAAAGCTGGGAAAATGCTGGCGATGAAATGTGCTTTAAGCCATTGGGTTTCCTCCAGCGATAATTCCTGCTTTTCCACCAACGTGATGTTTTGTTTTTTTAAATCCGCGCGGAGTGCCGCCCAACAAGATTGTTGGTTTTTCATTAATTCCAATGCGCGCGCATTGATTAATTCCAGTTGCTCGGTTGCGGTTTTGCCGTCGATGCCAGGTTCATCATCCTCGTCTTTAGCGCGATACATCAGCCCACCGACGCGAATCATATAGAATTCGTCGAGGTTGCTGGCGGAAATGCTTAAGAATTTGAGGCGTTCCAGTAGTGGATTGTTCGGATTGTTCGCCTCCTCCAGCACCCGTGCCTGGAACGAGAGCGACGAAATTTCACGGTTTAGGAAGCGGGAGGGATTGGACATAGTTGCGAGTGCAGAGTTCAGAGTTGAGAGTTATAAGTTATCAGTTTAGAACATTTTTCTGGCAACTCGCAACTTGCAACTCTTAACTCGAAACTTATCATGCCAATTCACAGCGAAACCCGCCATTCCAACCACAGCCCGGAAGAGCTTTTTTCGCTTGTAGCTGATATTGAAAAATACTCGGAATTCCTGCCCTGGTGCAAGGCGGCGCGTATCCGGGACAGAGGGGAAGGCTGGCTGATCGCCGATTTACTGGTAAGTTTCGCCGGTTTCAGCGAAAAATACACCTCGAAAGTGCATTTATACCCGCCGGAGCGCATCGAGGTGGAGCTAGTGGAGGGGCCGTTTTCTAGATTGACCAATAGCTGGCGGTTCGACCGGGGAGAAAATGGCTGTGAGATTAATTTTTCGCTGGATTTCCAGTTCCGCTCGTACCTTTTGGAGAAAATGATCGGGCTGGTGTTCGAAAAAGCCCTCAAGGCCATGGTTTCGGCGTTTGAGGCCCGGGCAGATGAGTTGTTTGGCGCCGCTGGATAGATACCCCCTAATCGTCATTCCTGCGACCCGCTGCGCCAGCGCTAGCGCGGCGAGAGGCAGGAATCTCTTGTATAACATGCTGTACTTTAAGGAATATTTCCACCTAGGCGGAAATGACGCATGACATTAACGGTTTATTAACCTTTCTTATGTTATATTGGCAGATTCAAGTAAACGAAAATAATTTCAAAAAACCGCCGGATTGTCATAAAATTGTAACATTCGGGGAGTATAAAGGAACTATAGGATTTAGAATTTTTTAAGGAGAAGTATATGGCGATAGATGAAAAAAAAGAGCCGCGTAGTGAGACAATACCGTCTCCGACACTGAATAATGACGGGGCGTCTGCGGACATACCTAGGGGGACGATTGAAGATTCTGTAGGCGGTAAGAAACAATCTGATCTGGATCGTTTAAAAGAATACATTCTCAATCAGAATAACAGGCCAGAACAGAAAATAAAATTTATAAATAAATTCGTTAGCGCTGATCAAACTAAAGTTAACGATAAAGATGTGAACAACCTTGGCGAGTTTATTTCAAGAATTCAGTCTGCAAAAGGCGGACATAAATTTGATAAGTTATCGGATGCTTTTTTTGATGCGTTGCAGAGTGAACAGAGTAAAAATAAAAGATCAAATGTTCCCCATCAAGCTATAACGCCTCATAGAGATTCCGTACCGCTCTACATCGACGAACTTAGCAAACTGAGTCTGAATGGTTTTATAGTTGATACGAGAGATAAAGAGAGGGCTGCCGTACTTGTAGACAGGATCTTTGGCAAAGACTACGGCGCAACTACCGAACAATTACAGGGCGTTGAAAAACTAATCCGTGATACCAAAAATAAGGATTTAATAAAAACTCTTGATGAAACTCTTGATAAGGAGACGCAAAAACAACCAACAACAGTAGCTCTAGCTACACATCTCGACATCATTCAAGGCCTAGCAGATCAAAAAAATGAGGAACCAGCTCCTGCAAAGATAGGAGGGTTTACTGAAAAAAATCCCCGCTCTGCAACGCATAAAGAGCTTCGCAAGGAGATAGCCAAAGCATTTAATGACCGATACACGAGCAAAGAAGATTTGCGAGCAATCGCCGGGGTTATCGACGGGATACAAGACCCGAAAGTCCAGAAAGATCTGAAAAGAACTTTCAATCAGGCCAGGGAAGAATCCGGAAGCAAAAGGGACGTAGGCAAATTTGAAGGCGTCGATAGAAAAAAACAGAAACCAGAGGAGGCAACTCCTGTCGGAATGACCCTCGACCAGGGCGTAAAAACCGCCGCAACCTTTGGAAAATTAGGGGGTGTGGCGACAATTCTAATTGGAGCTGTCACGACTTTAGTATTTCCTCCAGTAGGCATTGCATTAATGGCACTAGGTGCCGCAGAATTGGCTGCGTCTAAAGTTGCAGAAAAAACCGGGGCTTCCATGATTAAGGGATTAGGGGACTTGACCGGAATCACTGGGTTAGTTGACCTGATAAAAAATGGTGACGAAGCATTTAAACCTTCACCTGCTGGCGGCAGGGGCGGCAGCGGCCGAGGCGGCCGAGGCTAAAACAAACCATTCCGCTTGATTTCCCATCCACCGTCCATATACTTGAGATATGGACGAGGAATTGGCGAATCTGCTCTCGGAATACCCGGAACTCAGCAAAGAGAACCTAGCAGAAATCGACGAGCATATTGCCGTCATCATGATGGTCAAAGGCACCGAGGAAGATGGGGTTACACCGTTCTGGTCATTCGTCGCCATCCCGCCGACGCAACTATACGGATTCAAGAAAGCGCAGGCCAAGGGCGAGGCGTTTTTCGTCGATGATTACGGCGAGATATTGATCACTGGCCCGGGCAAGGAACCACCGCCGGAAGCCATCGAGGAAATCCGTAGCAAATATGGGTTCGACCCGGAGTTCGAGAAGAAAGCTGTCCAGCAATTCCTTGAGTTTAAAAAGGGTAAGGACGATGAAAAACAAACCGGATTCCTCATGGCAAAAATCAAGGAAATGAAGGAAAAGAAGGATAAGAAAGACTGACTCTTCGCTTGACCCCAGCAAAAATTCCGCTAATTTTCCCCTCATGAAAAATTATATATTCACCAGCGAATCGGTGGGTGAAGGCCACCCCGATAAAGTCTGCGATCGGATTTCCGACGCCATCGTCGATGCTTATCTAGCCGAGGAGCCGGAGTCGCGCTGCGCCATCGAATGCTTGGCCACCACCAACCGCGTCATCATCGCCGGCGAGGTGCGCGGACCGGAAGCAGTCTTGAAAAAAATCGAGGGCGTCACCCGTGCCGCGATAAAAGACATCGGCTACGAGCAGGATGAATTCCACTGGAATAAAGTGCAGATCGAAGTGCTGGTGCATAAGCAATCGATCGACATCGCCAAGGGCGTCGATTCCGGGCACAACAAAGAAGAAGGCGCAGGCGATCAGGGCATCATGTTCGGTTACGCCTGCCGCGAAACCGAGGCGCTGATGCCGGCTGCCATACATTACGCGCATAAAATAGTGAAGGCCCTAGCCGATGCTAGGCATTCCGGCGCGGTGAAATTTTTCGGGCCCGATGCCAAAAGCCAGGTTTCGCTGGAATATAAGGACGGCAAGCCGGTTCGTGCACATTCCATTGTCGTTTCCACCCAGCATACGCCGGAAGTTTCGCAAAAGGAAATCCGCGAGACGGTGCGGAAATATGTACTGGACGTATTGCCGAAAGGCTGGATGTGCGGCGAGGATCATTTCTACACCAACCCCACTGGCAGTTTTATCATCGGCGGGCCGGACGGCGATTGCGGGCTTACCGGGCGGAAAATCATCGTCGATAGCTACGGCGGCTCAGCACCGCATGGCGGCGGTGCGTTTTCCGGCAAAGATCCAACAAAGGTCGATCGCTCAGGCGCCTATGCAGCACGATACCTGGCGAAAAACGTTGTGGCCTCAGGCCTGGCTGACCGCTGCACCGTCCAATTGGCTTATGCGATAGGCATTGCGAGACCATTGGCGGTTTATGTGAACAATCATGGCACCAGCCAGATTGCGGAGGAAAAAATCGCCGCGAAATTGCAGCAGTTGATGGATTTATCGCCAAAAGGAATACGCACCCATCTTGGCATGAACCGCCCGATATACGCCCGCACCGCGGCCTACGGCCATTTCGGCCGTGAGCCGGAAAAAGATGGCGGATTTTCCTGGGAGAGATTGGATTTGGCGGATGAGTTGCGCCGACTCGCGGGTGGGCAGAAAACGGCGGCGGTTTAGTTATCCACAATAAAACTTTTTAAGCGTCCGTTCTTTGACAACCTTGGGATTTGGCGGTATATCGGGCCTACCTATGTCGCTAAACATCGCATCGTTTGATAATAACCTGCCGCTTCGCGCGCAGAACGCACTAGCTAAGGCGCTCGGACATCCGTTGGCGGCGGAAGGGGCGGTGAAACTTGCGGAGAAACTGAAAAAACCTGGAAAAATCGCGGTTTATGACCCGCTGAATATCGCCGAAATGTGCAATTTGTTCTATCCGGTGCCAAAAGCTAGGATCTCCGGGATTTATGTCCAGAAAACCGAGGATATAGACCGAGAATTATGGGGCCGCAAGGTTGAACTAATCAGCGAACTCACCAAAACTCAGGCGAAAATATTGTTCATAGCGGCGTTCGATGCGGCAAAAATCATTCCACAATTGCAATTCCTGCTGCCGGATGGAATGGAGATTTTCGGCCTGGATGATTTGCGGATTCCGAACAATATGCTCTCAGCGCCAAACGATTATTTGAGCTCCATCAATTTCGCCACCAATTTCGCACTGATTCAGGAAGGCCAAAGCCGACATACCCGTGTCAGCATCATAAATTACTGGGCGAAATACGGCGCGAAAGCCCCCAAATTATGGCTGCGGCTATTCGACGCTCAAGGGAAAACTCTTGCTACCTGGGAGGAAAATTTAACCAATCCCGGTGGGATGTATCATTTCGACAGCGTCGAAATCCGGAAAAAATTTGGGCTCGGTGAATTCACCGGATCGCTGTTCATCCATGCCACAAACATCGCCGGGCATGATATCGTGAAATACATCCAGGATCACTACGGTGATTCGGATGATGTTCTTTCCGTCACCCATGACGCGAACTCCTGGCCTGCCGATTCCTACGCCGGGCTGCCGGTGTTATCGCCGGAGGACGAGATAAAAATCTGGGTGCAGAACAGCCATCCGGTGACAATTCCGAAGGGCGCAATTCGCCTACGCGAAATGGGTGCGAATGATTCATATCCGTATAAATCCGAAATCCCGCCGTTCGGGACTTCGGCCCTTCGCACCAAGGAAATCATGCCAACGCGGAATCATCCCTGCCAATTGGAGCTGATCGCCGGAAAATATTTCGTTCGGCCACGATATGAGGTGACGGCTGCGAATGGTCACAGCTTCATCGCGCATTTGAATGTCGAGCGCACGGATTTACAGCCCGATCCGAACATTGCGAAAAATGCGAAGTGGCTGGGGAAAGGCTATATATTGGCGCTGCCGATATTGCCGCCAGAGGAATTTGAAACTTTCATCGTGCCGACGCCGATGGCAACTTCCCAACGTGAATTACCGCTGCAATTATTGGTTTACGATGCAAGCGGGGAAAAGGTGCTCACCAAAAAATTAGGCATAATAAACCGGACGGAAACGATAGTTCTGCCCATCGGCGATTATCTGAAGGAAGCCGGAAAATCCTTGAAA